>WBZN01000046.1_pt1 | contig 195965 bp, 152 predicted proteins | sample 5204281 | NCBI WGS metagenome assembly WBZN01 (sample SAMN12344347, study PRJNA552823) | activated sludge metagenome | biome: Activated sludge suspended growth; feature: Nitrification reactor; material: Wastewater; isolation source: activated sludge from nitrification reactor of wastewater...
CCTGCTCGACCACTACCGGAAAGTCGCTCCACACCTCAACGAACCGCTGTATACGAGGCCCGTACGTACAGTGGTGTGAGAGGCGCACCCCGTCGCTAATTAGCGGCGGGGCCGCCTACTCGATTAGCGGCTGGCATTTTAGTGTGCTGCTGATTTTGAGAAAAAATTCATTACGATAACTCCTGTCACAATTAAAATAATTCCAATAATTGCTGGAATGTCTAACGATTGCTTAAATACCACAACCGAAATTATAGCTGTCAAGACAATTCCTAAACCACCCCAAATTGCATAAGCTATTCCCAAAGGAATGGATTTTAAAGCTTGCGACAAAAAGAAAAAGCAAGCAATATATGCCACAATTGTTATCGCTGTTGGCAATAATTTTGAAAAACCGTCTGATGCTTTCATAAAGCTCGAACCTACAACTTCAAGTACGATTGCTAATGATAAAAATAAATATTTCATTGTTCTTTTGTTTTAACTGATGCAAAGAAACAAAAATTAAAAAGTGCTTTTTTTGACAAATGTCAAAATCGTTATTTCTTTCTAATACGGCTCAATGTTTCTTGCGAAATACCCAAATAAGAAGCAATATGTCCTAAAGAAATTCTTTGCAAAGCTTCGGGTTGGTTTTTCAAAAGCCAATGATAACGCTGTTTTGCGGTATGTGTTTGTAATAAAAAAGAACGTTCCTCTAAAATTTTGCAATATTCTTCTGCCATTTTTCTACCAATCGTATTCATTTCCTGCGATGATTTGTAGAAACTTTCAAGGTCATTGCTTGAGATATAATATAAAGTGGTGTCTTCTAAAAACTGAATGTTTTCAATTGAAGGTTGGCTAAAAAATAATGGCATTACTGAACCTAAAATTCCGCTCTCAAAACCAAACCAAACATTAATTTCTCTTTCATTGATATTATAAAACGAACGAACAAGCCCTTTTTCAATTACGAATAAATTTGAAACAATTTGTCCTTCTTTGAGCAAAAAATCGCCTTTTTGTTTTATCAGACTTTTAATTTTTTCGTTAAGTTCTGTTTCGATTTCAGAGGTCAGATTTCCGTATTTTTTAAGTTGTTTTATGAGAGGGTTCATTCTTTGTACGGTGTTGGTTTATGCTTGCCGCTAACGTCGGGTTGCCGCAGATCCTCGCCTACTTCACAAGTGGCTGTACGAAGGTGATCCTCGCATACTCCGCCCCAAAAGGACAAAATGCGAAGGTTTTGACAGATAGCCCGTCACGAGAGGTCCAGCTCATCGAGCGGGTTGACAATGCCTTGGAGGTACCGGCTGCTGACATGGGTGTACACTTCGGTGGTTTTGCTGGAGGCATGGCCAAGTAGTGCTTGAATGTAACGTAGGTCGGTGCCTTGTTCCAAGAGGTGGGTGGCGAAACTATGACGCAAAGTATGCATGCTGGCGGGTTTTCGAATGCCTGCCTTGGCCAAGGCGGCCTGGATCACCTGTTGAAGGCTGCGCGCCGAATACATGCCGCCGTTTTGGCCTGCGAAGAGAAAGTCGGTTGGCCGGTAAGCGGCCAGATAGCGCTGCAGCAGTGCTGCCGTTGACCGGCCCAGCAGGGTGGTCCTGTCTTTGTTGCCCTTGGCTTGGCGTACCCGGATCAGCCCTTGGTCGAAGAGCAGGTCGTCGGGCCGGAGGGCGATCACCTCACTCACCCGCAAGCCGGCGGAGTACGCCAAGGCCAGCATGGTGCGGTGCTTCAGGTTGTCCGGGGCTTTGAGCACCGCTGCCACCTCTTGCTTGCTCAACACCAAGGGGAGCTTGGTTTCCTTGCGAGGCCGCTCAATAAAGCTGACCCGCTTGGCATCGCCCAGCACGTTCATGTAATAGTAGCGCACGGCGTTCACTACCTGGTTCAGGTGGCTATTGCTCACCTTCCGCACTGTGGCCATGTGGTACTGGTAGGCCTCAATATCCTCCGTACGGATGTCGTTGGGGTGCTTCGCCGGGAAGTGCAGGAAGAAGTGCTTGGTGGCATTCAGGTACGCTTCGATGGTGCGCGGGCTGTAGCGGGCAATTTCCAGCTTTTGCTGCATGGCATTCAGCGCTTCGGCCTGCGTGGCTGCCAATGGAAGGGCGGCCATGTTGGGCGATGGTGCAGCTTTGGCATGTATGGCGGAGGGTTCCTTGGCCGGGGTCTTCAGCGCGGAATAGTCCACCCATGCCTTGCCCCGGAACGCGTTGAATACCGTGGAGACGGTTGCACGCCCCCCGGGCATATACCAGCATTGGTGGGTGTTGCTCCAACGCGCGCCGGCGGCTTTTGCCGCATCGATCAGCTGCTGGTCCTTGGGGAAGTGCAGCGCGATCCGTGCTTCTCCCCGGTGGACCAGGGGAACGAGCTTCACCTCGCGGCGATCGGCGGGAATTCCGGCGGGCATGCCTGCACAAGATAGGTATGCATGCTCCATCAAGGTCTCGCACAGCGGACCTTGATGCCGGAAGCTCCTCCGCTTCCCCGCCCTAATTTCGCGACCTCCGATCGGTTGGCGCGCACCAGATGGGTGTTGACCGTCGCCCAAGCATGAAAGCCCCTGCCCGCACCACCGTTACCGCCGCGTTGCCCTACGCCAACGGCCCGCTCCACATCGGCCACATTGCCGGAGCGTATTTGCCAGCGGACATCTACGTGCGGAACCTGCGGGCGCGCGGCAAGGAGGTGCTCTTCATCTGCGGCAGCGACGAGCACGGTGCGGCCATCACCTTGCGCGCGCTCAAGGAGGGCACCACCCCCCAGGCCATCGTGGACAAGTACCACGCCCTGATGGGCAAGGCGTTCGAGGACTTCGGCGTCACTTTCGACATCTACCACCGCACCAGCAGTGAACTGCATAAGAAGACCTCCCAGGAGTTCTTCTTCCAGCTCAACGCCAATGGCGCTTTCACCGAGAACACCGAAGAGCAGTACTACGACGTGGAGGCCAAGCAGTTCCTCGCCGACCGCTACATCATGGGCACCTGCCCGCATTGCGGCAATCCCGATGCCTACGGCGACCAGTGCGAGAAGTGCGGCAGCGCCCTCAGCCCCAAGGACCTCATTGATCCACGCAGCACCCTCAGCGGCGCCACGCCTGAACTACGCCCCACCAAACACTGGTACCTGCCCATGGAGCGCAGCCAGCAGTGGATGGAGGAGTGGATCAATACCGGCATGCTGGACGGTGCGCTTCAGCATGATCCCGCCGAGTGGAAACCCCAAGTGCTGGGCCAGTGCAACAGCTGGCTGAAAGAAGGGTTGCGCCCCCGCGCCATGACGCGCGACCTGGACTGGGGTGTGCCCGTACCCCTGCCCGGCGCCGAAGGCAAAGCGCTCTATGTGTGGCTGGATGCACCCATCGGCTACATCAGCGCCACCAAACAATGGGCCGCCGACCACGCCACCGATTGGGAGAAGTGGTGGAAGGCCGACGACACGCGCCTCTTGCATTTCATCGGCAAGGACAACATCGTCTTCCACTGCATCATCTTCCCCATCCTGCTGAAGGAACACGGCGGCTTCATCCTGCCGCAGAACGTGCCCGCCAACGAATTCCTCAACCTGGAAGGGCGCAAGCTCAGCACCAGCCGCAACTGGGCCGTTTGGTTGCATGAGTACATCGAACGTTGGCCCGGCCGCCAGGATGAGCTGCGCTATGCGCTGGCCAGCATCCTGCCCGAGTTCAAGGACAGCGAATTCACCTGGAAGGATTTCCAGGACAAGAACAACAACGAGCTGGTGGCCGTGATCGGCAACTTCGTGCAGCGCGTCTTCGTGCTTTGCAACAAGTACTATGGCGGCAAGGTGCCCGAACCGGCCGCATCCAACGCCGAGCAAGGCGAGCAGGACACCGTGCTCTGGGGCGAACTCGCCGCCATTCCCGGCAAGGTGGCCGAGGATATTGACAAATTCCGCTTCCGCGATGCGTTGCTCACGGCCATGAAAGCAGCACGCTTGGGCAACAAGTACCTCACCGATACCGAGCCGTGGAAGCTGGAGAAGACCGATCCCGCCCGCGTGCGCACCGTGCTCTTCAACGGCCTGCGGATCAGCGCCGCGCTCAGCGTGGTATTGGAACCTTTCCTGCCGTTCACCGCGCGGAAGCTGCGCGGTATGTTGGGCTTGGGCGAACTGAAATGGTCCGATGCGCTGCGTGAAGGCCTGATCGTGCCCGGTGCAGCGGTCGGCAAGGCCGAACACATCTTCAAGCCCATCACCGATGCGGAGATCGCGGTGGAAGTGGAACGCTTGAAGGCCAATGAACCCGTGGAAAGCCCCGCAAAGCCCGAACCATCGGCCAAGGCCGTAGCCCAGCCGAAGGCCGCCATCGCCTTCGAGGATTTCACCAAGCTGGACATCCGCATCGGAACCATTGCCGCCGCGGAACGCGTTCCCAAGGCCGACAAGTTGCTGAAGCTTGCCATTGAGGTGGGCGAGGCCGCTCCGCGCACCATCGTCAGCGGCATCGCGCAGCACTTTACGCCGGAAGAACTGCCCGGCAAGCAGGTGCTGGTGCTCTGCAACCTGGAGCCCCGCAAGATGCGCGGGGTGGAAAGCCAGGGCATGGTACTGATGGCGGAGGATGCCCAAGGCAAGCTGGTGTTCGTGCAGCCGGGCAGCGAGGTGCCGGCAGGCGGGGAGGTGCGGTGAAGGGCGGACCCTGTGGTGGGTGTCCCAGCAGGGGGTCACGCCCAGCGCTTTTTACCCGGTACAGGTGAAATGGTGCATGCCCATCGCGCATTGGCCGCTTTGCATTACCTTTGCGGCCGTTCGGAAGCGGTGAAATGAGGAAGAGGGGGCCGCCCCTCTTTTTTGTTCCCGGTCCGATCGGGCAGCACCATGATCACCTCCCAACAACTGGAACAGGCCGTAGAGCGCAGGCTGGACGGCACCGCGCACTTCCTGGTGTGCGCCGAAGTGCATCCGGGCGGCAAGGCGGTGGTGGAGGTGGACGGCGATGAAGCCCCGGTGACGCTCGCCGTGCTCAGCAGCATCAACAAGGCGCTGCGCGAGGAATTCGGCGAAGCCTTGGACGACGTGGAGCTGCAAGTGGGCAGCCCCGGGCTCGGGCGGCCCTTCAAGGTGGAACGCCAGTACCGCAAGCACCTGGGCCAGCAAGTGGAGGTCACCTTGGGCGACGGAGGCAAGCTCTTGGGCCTGATGGAGGCCTATGCCCCGCAGGCCCTCACCCTGCGCCTCTTGGAACCCGCCAAGGTAAAGGGCCGCAAACCCAAACTTGCAGAGCAAACCACGGTGATCCCTTTCACCGGCATCAAGAGCACGCAGGCTACGATCAAACTCAATTGAACAGTGCAATGAGCACAGTGAACCTCATCGAATCCTTCGGGGAATTCAAGGACCTCAAGAACATCGACCGGGTGACCATGATGGGCATCTTGGAAGACGTGTTCCGCGGCGTGGTGAAACGCAAGTACGGCGAAGAAGCCAAGTTCGATATCATCATCAACCCCGACAAGGGCGACTTGGAGATCTGGTTGAACCGCGAGATCGTGCCCGATGGGGAGGTGGAGGACGAAGGCCTGCAGATCGCCCTGAGCGAGGCCTTGAAGATCGAACCCGACTTCGAGGTGGGCGAAGAGGTGAGCCAAGAGGTGAAGATCATGGATTTCGGCCGCCGCAACATCCTCTCCCTGAAGCAGAACCTCCAAGGCCGCATCATGGAGCTGGAGAAGGACCACATCTACGCCAAGTACAAGGAGCGCGTGGGCGAGATCATCACCGGCGAGGTGTACCAGGTATGGAAGCGCGAAACGCTGGTGCTGGACGACGAGGGCAACGAACTGATCATGCCCAAGGACCAGCAGATCAAAACTGATTTCTTCAAAAAGGGCGACAGCGTGCGTGCCGTGGTGTGGAAGGTGGAGATGCGCAACAACAGCCCGGTGGTGCTGCTCTCGCGCACGGCCCCCGAGTTCCTGGAGAAGCTCTTCGAGCAGGAAGTGCCCGAAGTGGCCGACGGCCTGATCACCATCAAGCGCATCGTGCGCGAGCCCGGCGAACGCGCCAAGGTGGCCGTGGAAAGCTATGATGACCGCATCGACCCCGTGGGCGCCTGCGTGGGCATGAAGGGCAGCCGCATCCACGGCATCGTGCGCGAGCTGCGCAACGAAAACATCGACGTGATCAACTACACCTCCAACGACCAGCTGCTCATCCAGCGGGCCCTCAGCCCGGCCAAGGTGGGCGAGATCAAGCTGGACGGGGCCAACAAACGCGCCGAGGTGTACATGAAGCCCGACCAGGTGGCATTGGCCATCGGAAAGGGCGGCCACAACATCAAGCTGGCGGGAAAACTCACCGGTTTTGACATCGACGTGTACCGCGACAGCGACGAGGTGACCGACGACGTGGACCTGGACGAGTTCAGGGACGAGATCGAGCCGTGGATCATCGAAGCGCTCAAGAACATCGGGTGCGACACCGCCCGCTCCGTGCTGGAGGTGGCACCGGACGAACTGGCCAAACGCACCGACCTGGAAGACGAGACCGTGTTGGAAGTGCTGCGGATCCTGAAGTTGGAGTTGTCGAAATAACCGGTGCCCACCACGGGCCAAGGAGGGCAAACGAGAAACAGGCGAATGAGCGAAACGGCAGGGAAGACGGTACGATTGAGCAAGGTGACCCGCGACTTCAACCTCGGGGTGCACACCGTGGTGGAATTCCTGGCCGCCAAGGGCCATGCCGTGGAGGCATCGCCCAACGCCAAGATCCCAGGTGAGCTGTATATCCTGCTGGAGAAGGAATTCGGCCAGGACAAAGCAGAGAAGGAAGCCAGCAAACAGGTCATCCAGGAACGCCAGGAGCGCGAAGCCGTTGCGCTGCCCAGCGTGCCTGAGCCTGCCCCGGCGCCTGAAGCACCCCCAGTGGTCGTACCCGCTGCACCGGAACGAGTGCCTGAAGTGCCGGTGGCCGTGGTGCCAGCGGTGGAACCGGTGGAAGCGCCTCCGGAGGAAGTAAAGGCCGCCCACCAGGAATCCGCCAATGCGGGCATCGAACCGCCTGCGGCCCCTGAAGTGATCAAGGCCGCTCCCCAGAAGGTTGCCGGTCCGAAAACCGTGGGCAAGATCGACCTGGAGCCCAAGAAGCCGGCCAAGGCCGCTCCCAAGAAACCAGTACCCGCCGCCCCCGAAACTCCCCAGCCGGAAGCGGCCGTTCCGGCCCCGCCCGCCCCGCCGCCACCCGCCAAGGTGGAACCAGAAACCATCCGGGTGAACGTGGAAAGGCTCACGGGGCCCAAAACCTTGGGCAAGATCGAACTGCCCAAAGAACGCGAACGCAAACCCGCCGACCGGGATGCCGACCGCGGACGCCGCAAGCGGATCGTGAAGACGGGCCCGGTAAACGTGGGCCGCGTGGTGCAGCAGCAACAGCGCAAAACCGCGCAAGGCCCCCCGGAGCAGTTGGACGAGAACGCCGTGAAGCGCAAGGTGAGCGAAACCTTGGCGCGACTTACCGGAGGCGGCAAAACCCGGGCGGCCAAACGCAAAGTGGACAAGCGCATGGAACGCTCCATGCGCCGCGAAGAGGAGGATCAGGCACGCCAATTGGCCGGCCGCACCCTCAAAGTGACCGAATTCGTCACCGCCAGCGAACTGGCTTCCATGATGGACATGCCGGTCACCGACATCATCAAGGCCTGTTTCTCCCTGGGCATGATGGTGAGCATCAACCAACGGCTGGATGCCGAAACCCTCTCGGTGATCGCCGATGAATACGGCTTCAAGGTGGAGTTCGTCGGTGCCGATGTGCAGGATGACACCGTGGAGGAACTCGACGACCCCGCACGGATCGCACCGCGCGCACCCATCGTAACGGTCATGGGCCACGTGGACCATGGCAAAACCTCCCTGCTGGACCACATCCGCAAGGCCAACGTGATCGCCGGTGAGGCCGGGGGCATCACCCAGCACATCGGTGCCTACAGCGTAACGCTGGACAACGGACGCAGCATCACCTTCCTGGACACCCCGGGCCACGAGGCCTTCACGGCCATGCGTGCGCGCGGTGCCAAGATCACCGACATCGCCATCATTGTCATCGCCGCCGACGACAGCGTGATGCCGCAAACGCGCGAAGCCATCAACCATGCCCAAGCGGCCGGGGTTCCCATGGTGTTCGCCTTCAACAAGATCGACAAGCCGCAGGCCAATGCGGAAAAGATCCGTGAGCAGCTCTCCCAGATGAACATCCTGGTGGAGGAGTGGGGCGGCAAATACCAGACCCAGGAGATCAGCGCCAAAAAGGGCATGGGCGTGGACCAATTGCTGGAGAAGGTGCTGCTGGAAGCGGATATGCTGGAATTGAAGGCAGACCCCGGCAAGCGCGGCACCGGCGCGGTGATCGAAAGCACCCTGGAGGTGGGCCGCGGCTACGTGACCACCCTGCTGGTGGAAGGAGGCACCTTGCACAAAGGCGACGTGCTTCTGGTGGGCCAGTACAGCGGCCGTGTGCGCAACATGTTCAATGAACGCGGCCAAGGCGTGTCGCTCGCCGGTCCTTCCATGCCGGTGTCGATCCTGGGCTTGGACGGCGCTCCCAATGCCGGCGACCGCTTCCAAGTGATGGAGGACGAACGCGAAGCACGCCAGATCGCCACGCGCCGCCAACAATTGCAGCGTGAACAGGGCATCCGCACCCGCAAGCACATCACCTTGGATGAGATCGGCAGGCGGTTGGCCATTGGCGACTTCAAGGAGCTCAACATCATCGTAAAAGGCGACGTGGACGGTTCCGTGGAGGCCCTCACCGATTCGTTGCTCAAGCTCAGCACCGAACAGATCAAGGTGGACGTGATCCACCGCGCGGTGGGCCCCATCGCCGAAAGCGACGTGTTGCTGGCTTCGGCCTCCAACGCCATCATCATCGGCTTCCAGGTGCGGCCCACGGTGGGTGCACGCCGCCTCGCCGAGCAGGAAGAGATCGAGATCCGCCTCTACTCCATCATCTACGATGCCATCGAGGAGCTCAAGCAGGCCATGGAAGGCATGCTGGCCCCGAAGGAAGAGGAAAAGGTCATCGGCACCGCCGAGGTGCGCGAAACCTTCCGCATCAGCAAGGTGGGCACCGTGGCCGGCTGCTACGTGCTCGACGGCAAGCTCACGCGCAACAGCAAGGTGCGCCTGATCCGCGACAGCATCGTGGTGTACACCGGAGACCTGAGCGACCTCAAACGCTTCAAGGACGATGTGAAGGAGGTGACCCACGGCTACGAGTGCGGCCTGAGCATCAAGAACTTCAACGACATCAAGGTCGGCGACCACATCGAAGCCTTCGAAGTGGTGGAGGTGAAACGTACCCTGGAGGGTTGATCCCCCGCACGGCGACCAGTGCCGCAACGGCTTGGTGATCGGCGTGCTTCAACCTGAGCCCGGGCACGGCACCCGTGCGGCGCCAACATCGGGGCGATGGCCCCATGTGGGCCGCGGGTGGTCAACGCGGAGCGGTGGCTGCCGCCGGCACCACCTTCAGTGCGGGCAGCTCAATGTCGTCCGGAACGATGTACAACCCCGGGAACCCGGCCCGCAACTGCTCCTTGAGAAACTCGGCGGCCACGCGGTCGCGCAGATCGCCTACGCGCACCCTGAAATTCGGTGCCAAATAGCTCAGGTAGGCCGGAATGTCCGGGTACTGTTGCAGAAAAGTACGCCGGGAGGCTTCCGCTTGGCTGCGGTCGCCCAGGAAGATCTGTACCCGATAGCCCTTCAACACGCGTTTCTTCGCCGCATAGTCGGCCATGTAGGCTTGGATCCGGCTGCTCTCCACCACAGTGACCTTTCCTGTACCTGCATGGGCGGCGGTATCCTGCGCCGCTTGGCGGGAACGCTCAGCAGCAACAGGCTGCACCGGTGCATGCGGGTGGAAGAGACCATCTTGCTGGGCATGTGCCGCATGCAGGCAGGTCAGAAGGAGATAGGAAGCAATCAGGCGCATGGCGCGGTCAAAAGTACCGGTCTGGGTGTACTTGGCAAGCAGCACGTGCAGCGCGATCCCCCCAAGGCCGTCCAGGCTGGCGCGAGAGCCGTGTTGCCGACTTGTACCCGTGACCTAAAATGACACGCCCGTGACATCGGAATGACCAATAATGATGCGGCTTGTACCGGTGCGGACCAATATTAGAATCGTTCTAAATAAAGCAGGAGGCAGCCTGTCGTGCATCATGCGGATGCGCCCATATCGCTCCGCGCCTACTTTTGCCCGGCGTTGATCCGTGGCGATCAACATTCAAAATTGTTTGGAATGTCGCTTGTATCAAGGCTTTTTAAGCATCCGGCCGGCATGTGCGGCCACCTTGCACTGCTGGTGCTTCTGTTGATCGGCGGTCCGGTTTCGGCACAGGTCGACCAAGCCGTGTACGACAACGGCGAAAAGATCTTCAAGGCCAACTGCGGCAGTTGCCACAAGCCGGACAAGGACATGACCGGCCCGGCGGTGAAGGGTGCCAAGGAGCGCTGGGAAGGCAAGGGGGACGTGCATGAGTGGATCAAGGACAGCCAAGGCTACATCAAGTCCGGCAATGCCCATGCCAAACAGATCTTCGAGGAGCACAACAAGATCGTGATGCCGCCGCAGGCATTGAGCAACGAGGAGATCGACGCGGTGCTCTACTACGCGGACAACTTCGCCCCGGCGGGTGCCAAGAAGGGCGCGGAACCGGCACCCGAGGCTGCTGCCGCAAAGCCTTCCAGCTCTTGGCAATGGTTGGTGGTCACCGGCCTGATCCTCCTGCTCGTGCTGCTCTCCTTGGGAGGCGTGCGCCACCAGTTGCACAACGCGGTACGCGAAAAGCAGGGCATGGCCCCCGAGCCCGCGATGGGCACTTGGGGCAGGATCTGCAAGTGGGCCGTGCAAAACAAGGGCTGGGCTTCCGCCGCCGTGCTGCTCCTGGTGGTTTGGGCGTTGGTGCTGCTGTGGAACTGGATGTTCAACATCGGGGTTTACGGCGGGGATAAAGTTGCCCACTACAAGCCCAGCCAGCCCATTGCGTTCGACCACTCCCTGCACGCCGGCAAGGACAACCTGGCCATCAATTGCCAGTACTGCCACAGCGGCGCCGAAAAGAGCAAACATGCGGGCATACCCAGCGCCAATGTGTGCATGAACTGCCACCAGGCCATCAGCGAAGGGCCCAAGACCGGCACCGCCGAGATCGCCAAGATCTACGAGGCCACGGGCTGGGACCCCGCCGCGATGAAGTACACCGGCCAGCAGAAGCCCCTGGTATGGAACAAGGTGCACAACCTTCCGGACCACGTGTTCTTCAGCCACCAGCAGCACGTGGCCGTGGGCAAACTGGAATGCCAGGAATGCCACGGCCCGGTGGATACCGAAATGGACCAGGTACAGCAATGGAGCCCGTTGACCATGGCCTGGTGCCTGGAATGCCACAATACCAAGGAGGTGGCCGTGGCCGGCTCTGACAATGGCTACTACCAGGAGATCCACCGCCGCATGGCCACCACCCCCATGGGGCAGGGCGAGCTGCGCAAATACTTGGAGGACGAGAAGATCACTGTTCGGGAACTTGGCGGCTTTGAGTGTGCCAAGTGCCATTATTAAGATCGATCCAGCGAACACACATGTCGAGCACGAAGCGATATTGGCAGGACCTGTCCGAACTGGACCCTGCGGCCGCACCAGCCCAAGCCAATGCACATGAGTTCATTGAGCCGATGCCCTTGGACCATGTGCTGGCCGACGGCAGCATCACCGGGAGCACCACCAGCCGGCGCGACTTCCTGAAGTTCCTCGGGTTCTCCGTGGGCGCCGCCACCTTGGCCGCCTGTGAAGCCCCGGTGATCAAGAGCATCCCTTATGTGAACAAGCCGGAAGAGATCACTCCGGGCGTGGCCAACTGGTACGCCAGCACTTACTATGACGGGGAGGATTTCGCCAGTGTGCTGGTAAAAACCCGCGAAGGACGCCCCATCCACGTGAGCGGCAACCCCCGCTTCGGGGTGAACCGCGATCCGGGCTCGGGCCGCTCGGCAGTGAACGCCCGCATCAACAGCAGCGTGTTGTCCTTGTACGACAGCGAGCGCCTTTCCGCTCCCGTTCAACTGGAGGGCGGGAACCACGCCCAGCGCTCCTGGGCCGATGCCGACAAGGCCATTGGTGCCGGGTTGGCCAAGGCCAGTGCGGCGGGCCAGCGCATTGTGCTGCTCACCGGCACGGTGATCAGCCCCAGCATCAAAGCGGCCATCGAGGTGTTCAAGGCCAAGCACGGCCTGGCGATCACCGGCACGGATGCCGCGGTCAGCGCCACCGTTGGCGGCCAGGTGGACCATGTGCAGTACGACCCCATCAGTTACGCGGGCGTCACGGGTGCCAACCTGAAGACCTTCGGCAAGCGGGTGTTCCCGGCCTATGACCTCGGCAAAGCCGATGTGCTGGTGGGCATCGGGGCCGATTTCCTCAGCAATTGGGGCAGCACCACGGAGAACACCTGGCAGTACGCCAGCCGCCGCAAGCCCGAGGAGGCCACGGCCTCCCGCCCCATGAGCCGCCACTGGCAGTTCGAGGCCCGCATGAGCATGACCGGCGCCAACGCCGACCGTCGCGTGGCCGTGAAGCCCAGCCAACACCCCCACGTGGTGCTGGCCCTGCACAATGCCATTGCAGCTGCTTCCGGTGCACCGGCGGCAGGCCAGGCCAAGTTGCCCGAAGGGGCCGCCGCAGCCGTGGCCCAATGCGCCAAGGAATTGCTGGCTGCCCGCGGCAAGAGCCTGGTGTTGTGCGGAACCAATGATGAAGGCGTGCAGGTGCTGGTGAACAGCATCAACCACATGCTGGGCAACTACGGCAGCACCATCGACCTGCGCAATGCCTCTCCCTTCTTCCAAGGCGATGATGCGGCCATGGCCCGCTTGGTGAAGGACCTCAATGCGGGCGCCGTCGGCGCACTCCTCATCCACGGCATCAACCCGGCCTATACCCTGCCCAACGCCGAGGAGTTCAAGACCGGCCTGAAGAAAACCGCCCTGAGCGTCAGCTTCAGCAGCCATGCCGATGAAACGGCCTCCCTGTGCAACTGGATCACCCCCGACCACCATTGGTTGGAGAGCTGGGGCGACCTGCAGCCCAAGCCGGGCATCTTCGCCTTGGCACAGCCCACCATCCGGCCCCTGTTCGACACCCGCCAGTGGGGCGAAAGCCTGCTGAAATGGAGCGGAGCGGACAGTGACTGGCGCGCCTTCGTGCAGCATACGGCCAAGTCCACCCTGACCACTTCCTGGGATCAAGCCCTGCACGACGGTGAATACCGCGGTGCAGCCAACGGCACCGAGCCTGCGGCCTTCAATGCGGACCTGGCGGAAGCGGCACGCAGCGCCGCCGAAGGCGCCAACGGTGCCGGTGAGTGGGAACTGGAGGTGTACACCACCGAGGCGTTGGCCAGCGGCCTGCATGCCAACAATCCGTGGTTGCAGGAGTTGCCCGACCCCATCACCAAAGGAACATGGGACAATTTCGTCTGCATCAGCCCCGAGGACCTCAGTGCCCTCACCGGGAAGAGCTTCAAGGAACTGTACATCGGTCAGGAAAGCCCCGCACAACTGTTGAAGGTCACGGTGAACGGAGTGGCCATGGAGCTGCCGGCCGTGCACAGCCCGGGCCAAGCCCCCAAGACCATATCAGTGGCCCTCGGCTATGGCCGTGGCGCCAATGGCGAGCGCGTGGGCCGTGCGGCCTGCCTGCGCAACCCGGACGGCAGCCCTGCCCCGGTGGGCAAAAATGCCTTCCCGTGGACCGCGATGCGCGGAAATACCGTGCGCTATGAGGCCACCGCCGCCACGGTGGAACCCACGGGCCGCACCTATGCCGTAGCCCTCACGCAAACCCAGATGACCGGCATGGACCGGGGCAGCATCGTGAAGGAGACCACCTTCACGGTATGGGCCTTGAACAAGCCGGAGCAGACCTACAACAAGCCCAACACGCTGGCGGTCCATGAGGATGTGAACAACGATGGGCACATCAACGCCAAGGACCGCGTACCGGCCACGTCGGTGAACCTGTGGGCCGACCATCCCGTGGAAGAGATGGGCCATCGCTGGGGCATGAGCATCGACCTCAACAGCTGCATCGGCTGCGGGGCATGCATCACCGCCTGCAACAGCGAGAACAACATTTCGGTGGTGGGCAAGGACGAAGTGCGCCGCAGCCGCGAAATGCACTGGTTGCGCATTGACCGCTACTACAGCAGCGACACCCACAAGGAGACTGAAGGACTGGGCTGGGCCGACAAGCTGGCCGCCATGGAGGAACCCGCCGCCGACCCCTCGGTGCTCTTCATCCCCATGATGTGCCAGCACTGCAACCATGCGCCTTGCGAAACCGTGTGCCCTGTGGCGGCCACCACGCACAGCGACGAGGGCCTGAACATGATGGCCTACAACCGCTGCATCGGCACCCGCTACTGCGCCAACAACTGCCCCTACAAAGTGCGCCGGTTCAACTGGTTCAACTATGTCACGGAGGATTTCGCCCAGGTGAATCCCGCATGGGATGAGCTGGGCCGCATGGTGCTCAACCCCGATGTGGTCGTGCGCGCCCGCGGCGTGATGGAGAAGTGCACCCTATGCGTGCAGCGCATCCAGGCCGGCAAGCTCGAAGCCAAAAAAGCAGGTACGCCGGTCAAGGACGGCGACATCCAGACGGCCTGCTCGGCCGCCTGCGGCTACGGCGCCATCATCTTCGGCGACTTGAACGACACGACCAGCGCAGCCCGCGCCGGCCGTGACAACCCCCGCGGTTATGAGATGCTGGAGGAGATCGGCACGCAACCCAACATCACCTACCTGGTGAAGGTGCGCAACACCACCGACGGGGACAACAACAAAGCCTAAGAGAGAACCGGAAAGATGCATCAAGAATCAGCGATCAGACCCCCGCTCATCCTGGGCCATAAAACGTACGGAGACATCACCGCTGATGTATCCGCGCCCATTGAGAACAAGGCTCCCACCGCTTGGTACGTGCTGATCACCATCGCGGCGATCATCGCCCTGTACGGCGTAGCCTGCATCCTCTACTTGTTCAGCAAGGGGATCGGGGTATGGGGCTTGAACAAGACGATCAACTGGGCCTGGGACATCACCAACTTCGTGTGGTGGGTGGGCATCGGCCACGCAGGCACGCTGATCAGCGCGGTGCTGCTGTTGTTCCGCCAGAAATGGCGCATGGCCGTGAACCGCTCCGCCGAGGCCATGACCATCTTCGCCGTGATCATGGCCGCCGTGTTCCCCATGATCCACATGGGCCGCATCTGGCTGGCCTACTTCGTGTTCCCCCTGCCCAACCAGTTCGGTTCGCTCTGGGTGAACTTCAACTCGGCACTGCTCTGGGACGTGTTCGCCATCTCCACCTATTTCTCCGTATCGCTGGTGTACTGGTACATCGGTCTGATCCCCGATTTCGCCACCCTGCGCGACCGGGTGAAAAAGAAGTGGCAGAAGAACCTCTACACTCTGCTCTCCTTCGGCTGGACGGGCAATGCCAAGGCCTGGCAGCGATTTGAGGAAGTGAGCCTGGTGCTCGCGGGCCTCGCCACCCCGCTGGTGTTCTCCGTGCACTCGGTGGTGTCCATGGACTTCGCCACCTCACTGGTGCCCGGCTGGCACAGCACCATCTACCCGCCCTACTTCGTGGCCGGTGCCATCTTCTCCGGTTTCGCCATGGTGCAGACCCTGCTGCTGATCATGCGCAAAGCCATGAAGCTGGAGGCCTACGTGACCCGCAAGCACGTGGAATACATGAACATCGTGATCATGGTCACCGGCGGCATCGTGGCCGTGGCCTACGCCACCGAGTTCTTCATGGGCTGGTACAGCGGGGTGGAATATGAGTACTACACCTACATGTCCATGGGCGCGGCAACGGGCCAGTATGCCTGGGCCTTCTGGGCGCTGATCATCTGCAACAACCTGATCCCTGGCCTGCTCTGGTTCAAGAAGATCCGCACGAGCTTCTTCTGGGCCTGGGCCATCTCCATCGTGATCAACGTGGGCATGTGGTTCGAGCGCTTCGACATCATCGTGCTCTGCCTGCACCGCGACTACATGCCCTCGGGTTGGACCATGTTCTACCCCTCCTGGGTGGATGTGGGCACTTTCCTGGGCACCATCGGCATCTTCTTCACCCTCTATCTGCTCTTCGCGCGCTACTTCCCGGTGCTGGCCCTCAATGAACTGAAGAGCATCCTGAAGTCCAGCGGGGAGAGCTACAAGGGCGACGTGTTACCCAAATCACAGCATTGAGCGTCATGGCCAACAAAGTCATCTACGCCGTTTATGAGGATCCCGAGCTGCTGAAGGACGCAGCGCGCAAACTGGTGACCGCCGGTGTGCACGTGCGCGACGTGTTCAGCCCCTTCCCGGTCCACGGCATCGACCCCATCATCGGGCTCAAGCGCACCCGCTTGGGCATTGTATCCTTCATGTTCGGCATCATGGGCTTGTCCCTGGCCCTGCTGGGCACTTGGTACATGATGATCTACGACTGGCCGATGAACATCGGGGGCAAGCCCAACCAGTTCTACTACCAGAACGTGCCGGCCTTCGTGCCGGTGCTGTTCGAGTTCACCGTGCTGTGCGCGGCACATGGCATGGCCATCACCTATCTGATCCGCAACAAGACCCTGCCCGGCATGCCGGCACGCAATCCCGATCCGCGCACCACCGATGACAAGTTCATCATTGAACTGCGCACCGAAGACAACCACGGCCACGCCCCCGAGGCCATCACGGGCATGTTGCGCGATACGGCCGTGCTGGAGATCAATGAACGCCATTATTGAGCATGAGCAGCATTAAGTTCAATCCCGGCTTGCTCACCACCGCCTTCGGTGCCCTGGGCTTGCTGGCCGCGTGCAGCGGCGACCCGGACAGCCCCGGCCTGGAGTACATGCCGGACATGTACCGCAGCCCGGCCGTTGAGGCCTACGTGGATTACGGGCAGGACCCGTACTACTTCGGCGACAGCCTGACCAGCGCCCAGCGGGCCACCCCCAGTGCGCGCCTGCCGGTGGAAGGCACCATTCCCTTCGCAGGGTCCGAAGCCGATGCAGCCTTCAATTTCCCGTATCCCTACCCGCACACTCCCGAGGGTTATGAGCAGGCCGGTCTGGAGCTGCACAGCCCCATCGCCATGACCGAAGCCACCGTGGAGCAGGGCAAGGTGATCTACGAAAAGTTCTGCGTGGAATGCCACGGCGCCAAGGGCAAGGGCGATGGACCGGTGGTGGCCAAGGGCAACTACCCGCCGCCGCCGGCCTATGACGGCGCCCAGCTCAAGAACCTGCCCGAGGGCAAGATCTTCCATTCCATCACCTACGGCCGCAACATCGCCATGGGAAGCCACGCCAGCCAGCTCAACCACAAGGAACGTTGGTTGGTGGTGCAGTACGTGAAGTACCTCCAGAACGGCGGCAACATGACGGCCGCACCGGTGGCCCCGGATACGGTCGCGCAAGCCAAGTGATCAAATCAGCAGCAATGAACTTCACCATTAGCAAACGGGCCGGCACGATCACCTTGGCGTTGATCGTCATCGGCCTGGTGATGGCGGCCATCGGTGTGGTGGGCGACCATTCGGACCACAAGCAATACTCTTGGGCGGCGTTCTATGGCAACGCCCTTTTCTTCTTCTTCATCGCGTTGGGCACCTTGTTCTTTTACGCCCTCAACCACGTCACCGAAACCGCGTGGACCGTGATGGTGAAGCGCGTGTACGAGGCCATTGCCACCTACGTGACCTGGGGCGCATTGACCGTGCTGCTGGTGCTGGTGGCCGGCTCCATGGGCCTGCACCACATTTGGCACTGGATGGATGCCCGCGCCCTGGACCCGGCCGATGCGGAACACTTCGATCCGCGCATCGGGTTCCTTCAAGGCTACTTGAACATGCCCTTCTTTTGGGTGCGTGCATTGCTGATGCTGGGCACCTTCGTCTTCTTCATCCGTTGGTTCCGGGCGCACAGCCTGCGCATGGACAATGAAAGCGGTGAAACACTCCTGGCCTCCCATTGGAAGAACTACCGGCGCAGCGTGGGTTTCATCGTGCTCTTCGCCTTTTTCAGCTCACTGCTGGCGTGGGATTGGATCATGAGCATTGATGTCCATTGGAAGAGCGCGCTCTTCGGATGGTACGTCTTCGGAGGCATGTGGGCCAGCGGCATGATCACCGCCGTGATCCTCGTGCTGTACCTCAAAGGCAAGGGTTACCTGCCCCAAGTGAACGGCAGCCACCTGCAGGACATGGGCAAGTGGATGTTCGCGGTGAGCTTCCTGTGGAGCTACCTTTACTTCGAGCAGTTCATGTTGACCTGGTATTCCGACATCCCCGAGGAGGTGACCTATTTCGTACCACGCTTGAGCAGCCATCCTTGGCTCACTTGGGTGACCTTCTTCATCAACTTCGCCCTGCCCATGCTGCTGCTGATGAGCCGCGACGCCAAGCGTTCCCCCAAGTTCCTGATCGGGGTGGGCGTGGTGATCTTCATCGGCCATTGGCTCGATACCCTGATGTTGATCCTGCCCGGCGCGCTGGGCCCGCACTTTGAGCAGCTCGGCCTCTTGGAGATCGGCTTCTTCACCCTCTTCCTCGGGGTGTTCATCCGCACCGTGCTCTCCGCCCTGGCCAAGGCACCCCTCACCGTGGTGGCCCATCCCTTCCTGGAAGAAAGCGTTCACCACCACATTTGATCCCCGGCACAAACCGAGCATAATCGAACAGGCATGATGACGTTGTTGATACTTGCAGTGCTGGTGCTGGGCTTCCTGGTGGTCCTGCGCCTGAGCCGCGTGGCCCAGCTCACCAGCGAGTTGCGCGGCTTGCGCGAAGAGGTGATCGCCGAGCGGACCAACCGGACACAAGGCCGACTGATGTGGTTGTTCGGGGTGGTGTACCTCGCCCTGTTCATTTGGCTGCCCTTCCGCTACAGTGATGTGTTCCTGCCGCCCCCGGCCAGCACCCAAGGGGTATGGATCGACGACATGTACCTCTACAACTGGATCATGTTGGGCATCGTGTTCTTCGGCACCAACATCGCCCTGTTCTACTTCGTGGGCAAGTACTACCACCGCGATGGCAAGCGCGCCTTCTGGTACCCCCACAACAACCGGCTGGAACTGGTGTGGACGGTGATCCCCACGATCGTGCTGATCGGCACCATCATCTACGCCTTGGTCGTGTGGAACAAGATCACGGCCCTGCCGGCACCGGGCACCATGGAAGTGGAGGTCTACTCCAAGCAGTTCGACTGGACCTTCCGGTATCCCGGCAAGGACGGCAAACTGGGAGCCAGCGACTACCGCCTGATCACTGCCGAAAACCCCTTGGGGATCGTGACGCGCAAATCCCTTGGCGACCGTTTGGCCACCTTGAAGCAGGACCTGGCCAAGGCCGAAGCCGACCTGGCCGCCAAAGCCAATGTGCTGCCCGCAGACAAATTGGCGGAGCGGAACGAGGACATGGCCCACACGCGGCGCATGATCGAACGGCTCATGGGCCTGCAGCAGCTCATGGAAGAGGACATCAAGACCAACGGCAAGAACAGCACCTACCTGCTGGGGGCCGATGACAAGGTGACCAAGGAGTTCCACCTGCCGGTGAACACCGACGTGGAGCTGCTCTTCAGAAGCCAGGACGTGATCCACAGCGCCTACCTGCCGCACATGCGTGCACAGATGAACACGGTGCCCGGCATGACCACGCGCATGCACCTCAACCTCACCATCACCACCGACAGCATGCGGACGATCACCAAGAACGAGGCGTTCGACTACATCCTGATGTGCAACAAGGTGTGCGGCATCTCCCACTACAACATGCAAGCACCGCTCACCGTGGAGCCGGCCGGCGCCTACAAGGTGTGGAACATCATGCTGCCCGTATTTGAAAAACCGGGCGCGGCAAAGGCGGAGGAACCCGAAACGGCCTCCCCTGCCGAGGCCGGCACCTTGACGACGGACAGTGCAGCAGCCCCGGTGGCCGCCGCAGCAACGAACCAAGAATCGAACTGAGAACATGAGCGCCGTAGCTACTCCGCAGGCTGCCGACCACAGCGGCCACGCCCACGCGGGACTTCACCATCACCAGGAGAGCTTCATTTCGAAGTACATCTTCTCGCGTGACCACAAGATGATCAGCAAGCAATTCCTGATCACGGCCATCGTCATGGCCTGGGTGGCCATGATCATGTCCATCATCTTCCGCTTGCAGATCGCCTATCCCGGGGAGAGCTTCGCTTTCACCCATTTCTTCCTGGGAGACAAGTGGGCCCCCAACGGAGTGCTCAGCCCCTCGATGTTCCTGGGCCTGGTCACCATCCACGGAACGATCATGCTCTTCTTCGTGCTCACCGGCGGTCTGTCCGGCACCTTCAGCAACTTGCTGATCCCCTTGCAGATCGGCGCCCGCGATATGGCCAGCGGGTTCATCAACATGCTCTCCTTCTGGTTCTTCTTCGCGGCTTCCGTGATGATGCTTTCCTCGTTGTTCGTGGAAAGCGGGCCGGCCAATGGCGGTTGGACGGTCTACCCCCCGTTGAGCGTATTGCCCGAGGCCATCCCCGGATCGGGCATGGGCATGACCCTCTGGCTGTTCAGCATGGTGCTGTTCATCGCCGGTTCGCTCATGGGCAGCCTCAACTACATCGTCACCATCCTCAACCTGCGCACCAAGGGCATGAAGATGACCCGCCTGCCGCTCACCGTGTGGGCCCTGCTGCTTACGGCCATCGTAGGCGTGCTGGCCTTCCCCGTGCTGGTAAGCGCCGTGGTGCTGCTGATCATGGACCGCATGATGGGCACCAGCTTTTACCTCAGCGAGATCCACATTGCCGGTGAAGCCTTGGACAACATGGGCGGAAGCCCGATCCTCTACCAGCACCTCTTCTGGTTCCTGGGCCACCCGGAAGTGTATATCGTGATCCTGCCCGCCTTCGGCATCAGCTCCGAAGTGATCTCCACCATGAGCCGCAAGCCCATCTTCGGCTACCGTGCCATGATCGGTTCCCTGATGGCCATCTCCTTCATGAGCTTCCTGGTGTGGGCCCACCACATGTTCATCACCGGCATGAACCCCTTCCTGGGGGCGATCTTCTCCTTTACCACGATCCTCATTGCCGTGCCCAGCGCCATCAAGGTGTTCAACTACATCACCACCCTGTGGCGCGGCAACATCGTCTTCTCTCCGGCCATGCTCTTCAGCATCGCCATGGTGTCCACGTTCATCGCCGGCGGCCTTACCGGCATCATCGTGGCCAACAGTGCCCTGGACATCCAGGTGCACGATACCTACTTCGTGGTGGCCCACTTCCACATGGTGATGGGCGTGAGCGCCATCTTCGCCATGATGGCCGGCGTGTACCACTGGTTCCCGCGGTTGTATGGCAGGATGATGAACAACCGCCTGGGATACGTGCATTTCTGGGTCACGTTGATCGCCGCCTACGGGGTGTTCATCCCCATGCACTACGTGGGCTTGGCCGGCGGCCCGCGGCGCTACTACGACTACACGGAGTTCCCCATGTTCCAGGGCCACTTCATGGACCTCAACGTCATGATCACCCTCTTCGCCTGCTTGGGCGGAGTGGTCCAGTTGGTGTTCACCTACAACTTCTTCCACAGCATTTGGCGCGGACAGAAAGCCGTGCAGAACCCTTGGCGCAGCAATACCTTGGAGTGGACCGCCCCCGTGGAGCGCCTGCATGGTAACTGGCCCGGGCCCCTGCCCACCGTGCACCGCTGGCCTTACGATTACAGCAAGCCCGGAAAGCCGGAGGACTTTGTGCCCCAAACCGTTCCCTTGGAAGCCGGGGAGGAGGACGAAGGGCACTGACCCCGACCATATGGGCCTTGGTGCTTCGAGGTCGGCAGGGAAGTCCGCACATCATGTGTGGACTTCCCTGTTCCCGGACCTGCGGGCCACGTTGCTGCTCCTGCTGGCCGCCGGAGGAAGCACGGCCATGCATGCCCAGTTGTTGGACAGCTTGGCCCTCTTCAGCAAGGAGCCGCCCCGGGTAGTGGCCAAGTTGGACACGCGCGGCTCCTTTATCAGCAACAGCAATGTGCGCATGCTGGGCGTTAAGCTGGGACTGGAACACGCCGGGCGGCTCCAGTACGGCTTGGGCTATTCCCTTCTGGCCAGTGCAGTGGAGCATCCGCGTACCGTGGACGGGCAAGCTGGCGTACCGGTGCGCCTGCGCATGGGCTACCTGGCGCCGTATGTGGAATATGCGTTTTTCGAGCGCGGGCCGTGGGAGGCCAGGATCCCCGTGCAGTTGGGCTTTGGACAAGGCTCCCTGGTGTACACCGGCACCGATGGACGGCAACACGCATTGGTGCGTTCGTTCCTGCTGATCTATGAACCGGCCATGACCATACAATACCGGTTCCTTCGCTATTTCGGGGCTCATGCCGGCTGGGGCTTCCGGCTCATGCTGGTGCGCACCGAACTGGATGAAGCCCTCACTGCCCCGATCTACCTCTTGGGCGTGAAAGTGTTCATGGGCGACCTGTGGCGCGACCTGAAGCGATGAGGGGGCGGATTACCTTTGGCCGTGCCCATGCCCGAACAGTTTGACGTACGCCGCGAACAACGTTCCGCCTCCGACAAGGAGATGGAACAGGTGCTGCGCCCGAGGCGCTTTGAGGAATTTGCCGGCCAACGGGCCGTTACCGACAACCTGAAGGTATTTGTGCAAGCCGCCAAGCAACGGGGCGAAGCATTGGACCATGTGCTGCTGCACGGCCCTCCCGGGCTGGGCAAAACCACCTTGGCAGGCATTGTGGCCCAGGAGATGGGCGTAGGTATGCGCGTAACCAGTGGCCCGGTGCTGGACAAGCCCGCCGACCTGGCCGGCCTGCTCACCAACCTGGAGCCCAACGACCTGCTCTTCATCGACGAGATCCACCGCCTGAGCCCGATCGTGGAGGAATACCTGTACAGCGCCATGGAGGACTACCGCATCGACCTGGTGATCGATGCCGGCCCCAACGCCCGCACCGTGCAGATCAACCTCAACCCGTTCACCTTGGTGGGCGCCACCACCCGCAGCGGCTTGCTTACCGCGCCCCTTCGTGCGCGCTTCGGCATCAACAGCCGGCTGGATTACTACGATGCGGACACCCTCACCGGCATCCTCAAACGTTCCGCAGGCTTGCTGCACGTGCCCATCGCCGATGAAGCCGCACACGAGATCGCCCGCCGCAGCCGGGGAACGCCGCGCATTGCCAATGCCCTGCTGCGCCGCGTGCGCGACTTCGCCCAGATCCAGGGTGATGGTACCATAGGCATGACCATTGCCAAACATGCCCTCAAAGCCCTCAACGTGGATGCGCACGGACTCGATGAAATGGACAACCGTATCCTGCTGTGCATCATCGAGAAGTTCAGCGGTGGTCCTGTGGGCCTCAATACCGTTGCTACAGCAGTGGGCGAAGAGAGCGGCACCATCGAGGAGGTGTACGAGCCGTTCCTGATCATGGAGGGCTACCTGATGCGCACCCCGCGTGGCAGGCAGGCCACCGAACGGGCGTACAAACATCTGGGCAAAGCCCCGGAGGCCAAGCCCGGCAGCTTGTTTGAGTAAAGCGGTCCTCGCTAAGGGCGATCTGTGCACGTGTCCCGCTGGGCCATGCAAAAGGGCTGCCCGGAAAGGCAGCCCTTTTGCATGGATGAAGGGAGGCGCCGATCAACGCACTTTCGGCACGCGGAACGTGTGTTGCTCCCCGTTGCCGATCACGCGTACGAGCCAAACGCCCGTGCCCAAGTTGCGGCCGTCCAACATGATGCGCCCGGGTTGCGTGAGCCCGGTACGTACAAGCACCTGGCGGCCGGTGGCGTCGTAAACGGCTATATCCACCGGCGCTTGGCCATAGGCATGCTGCACCACAAGCTGGTCATCCGAGGCCCATACGGCCAACGGCCCGTTACCCGCACTGGTGCTGACCCCGGTTGCACCGTCCACGCTGATCTGCATCGTAAAAGTGTCCGAGCAGTCACCATGGGTTGCCGTAAGAGTGACCTCATAGTTGCCCGCAAGAGCATAGCTGTGTACAGGTGCAGTCTCCGTGCTGGTGGCGCCATCGCCGAAGTTCCACAGGTAGTGTTGGGCGGCGATGCTGCCATTGAAGAAGTGGAACGGCACACCGGCGGTTGCCGCTTCATCCGTGTGGAACAGGGCTTGCACCGCATCGCCTTGGGGAGCTGCGATGGTGAAATCAGTTGCCAACTGGCCGCAAACACCGCCGGGGCTGACCTGTACCTGGTAATTGCCCGGGGCCAGTTGCATGCTGCATACATCCCCGGCACCGATCTGCACACTGCCCAAGGTATTGCCCGAGGCTTGCGCCCAAGTGATGTTGAGCCCGCTTTCCGCGGCTGCCACGGTGGCCAGCCCGTTCCCGCCAGGGCAAAGGGCATCTTCAACAAAAAGGGCCAGAGGCTCAGTGCCGTTGAGCACGAAGCGCGGCTGTCCGTTGTTGCTGCCGGCCTCCATGGTGAAGCTGTACGAGGCGCCGTCGGTAAGCGGGGTCACCGTGCCGGTATGCAGGTCGGTCAGGCTGAGGCAGCCCAGTGCATGGATGCCCGCCATGGAGGCAGTGATGGTGTAGGTGCCGGTGACTTCGACCGCCACATCAACAGGTATTTGAACGGCGGTGCTGTAGCTTCCGAAGAAGTCCAGCGCAAGCTGCTCGCCCGTGTTGCTGCGAATGCCGATCCGCGGTGCGCCGGTGGTATGGAAGGGCACCTTCAGGGCGTCGATCCCGTCGAGGGCCGGGGTGCCTTGGGCGAACACCATGGTGGCCACGTCACTGTATGTGTTGAGCGTGCTGGATATCGTCAGGTTCAGCATGGGGAGCACCGCTTGCTGGAGGCCGCCGAAGGTGCCGCCCAAGGGCTCGGAGACCTTTGCGGATTCATCCAACGTGCTGGTCAGGTTGGTGCCATCGGCCTTCATCCAAAATCCTTGGCTGCTCTGCAGGATCCCATTGAGCCCGGGTTGGCCCACGCCATTCGACCAGGCTTTGGTGGTGCCGGTGGCCGGGTCGAAGATCCAATAGGCGTTCTGCACATCGGTGCCGCGGTTGATCATCGTGAAGTCGATCGGGCTGGGCAGCGGATTGCCCACCAGGTTCCAACCATCCGCCGCCAAGGTGCCCGAAGAGGTGAAGCTCATTGGCAGGGTGAACGCGCTCTGTGCAATGGTGGGCGCCCCGGTGAGATCAACCGTGAACGCGGCCGTGCTGCTGTACGTGTCACCGCACCAAGCACGGAAACCTTGGCCCGGGGTGAGTGCCTGGGCCGTGGAGCTTACGCCTACTTCGCCGGAATCGGCCGAGGCGTATGTGTTGGTCTCATCATACCAGCGGATGCTGGGCCAAAAGATGCCGCTGGCCGGGGGGTCGTAGAAATTCGGGTAGTGCGACCCGGGGAACCCGGCAGTGAAGAAGTCGTCCTTCCATTCGTTCACCGTTTGCCCGGCCACAGGGCTGGCCAGCATGCGCCAGTTGGTGTGCCCGGCAGGAATGTAGCGCTGCACGGTGAGGTTGCCTGTGTAGGATGCCCCGCCGGCAACCGGGCCCAGGCGACCGGTGCCTGAGGCCGTGCTGGCAAGAGCAACGTTGCCCCCCGTGGCATTGAAGTCGCCATCGGCCAGCAACAGGGTTCCCCGGATGCCCACGGTGGCATTGGCTGCCGTGTTGGCCGGGGTGGTTACCGTGAGGTCCCAAAGATCCAGTGCGCCGCTGCCGGAAAGGGTGGTGGCAGCCGTGCCGGCCAGTGCCAAAGTGCTGTTGTCCGCACCGTTCAGGGCACCATCGATGGTTACGTCATCCCCGCTAACCGTGAAGGTGGTGCCTGCATTGATGGCCAACGTGCCTCCGGCATCAACGCCCAGGTCCCGTACAAGCGCATTGGCCGTATTGGTCACCGTATGGCCGTTCTGTACCACCATGTGCGTAAGCGCACCAAAGGTGGCAGGGCCCGGCGTGCCGACGGTTTTCAGGGACCATATCGGATCCGTTACGTTGCCGGTTGACTGGCTGTAGTAGGTGATATCGGCGGTTGAGCCATACACGATGATGTCCGCGCCGGGAGCATCACCGGGCCCACCATGGCCCGTAGTGCTGTATTCCGCCATGTAGCCATAGAGCCGAAGCACCAGTGGCGCGGTCCGGTTTGCCATGGTGAAGGTGAACGACCGGGTACGGGTATCGGTGACATCGGGAATGATGGCCACGGCACCTTTGTTGGCAGTAAAGCCGTCTGCACTGGTGCGCAGCACATAGCGCAATGGCCCCCTGTTGTTGCGTTGCAGTTTGAAGGTCACCTTGGTGATGGTGAATTGTTTGCCCGGTTGAGGGGTCAAGGTGAATTCCATATAGTCGTTGAGGTTCGGCACGGCGGCGGTGGTCCAGTGCCTTGCATTGAACCGGTCCGCATCGGGATAGGCCTGCAGCCCGGGCCCACGGCTGATGACCGACCCCGTAAGGCCGGCATCGTTGAAGTTGGACGACCACGTGGGCTCCGTGCCGGCAGCTCCGGCAAAGTCGAAGGTCAGTATCTGCTGCGCCAAGCTGTGCAAAGGCAGCAGGAGCATCAACGATCCGCTCAACAACAGGAGCAACAAGCGGGAACTTGGCATAATACGGTTCTTCATGTCGTGGTATTGTCGAAACAGTGCGTAAGCTGTTGGGATCAGGTGGTAAAAGTAGGCTCATGCCGGAAACTTCCGGCCGTTCCAGTTCCTGCTGGTGTTTCGTACGGCTCCTCTGTGCCGGATCAGAGCGTGCTCAAAGGCCGATCCGCCGTTAGATCTTGATCTGCATTTTACACACGCGGCCGTTCCGGAAATCGTACACATGGTGGATCAACCCTTGTGAGATCACCTCACCGGATTGGCTGTGCACGGTCCGGATCAGGGAGACCACCACCCGGTCGGGGGCGGTCAGGTCGAAGTGCTTTGGCTCATAGGCGTGCCGGTGCACTTTCGCCAGCCGTTCCCAGTATTCCACTATGGCTTGCCCGCCGCGAAGCAAGGTACCTTCCAACTGGTCCGGCCATTCCACGTCTGTGGTCATGTGTTCCGGGATCTGCTCATACCGGCCTAGGTTGAACGCCGCGTAACAATCCCGAAGGAGTCGTTCATGCGGATGCATCTTGGAGGTAATTGGTGATGCAAGTTATACTGAATTCCAGCGAGTTGTACTCCGATGAACGAGGTTCACCCGGGAGCTTCCCTGAGGGGATTGCCAACGCGATGGTTTGACCAGGGGTTTCAGGGGTGCCCCATTCCTTTGAAAAGAACCCTATTTCCAAGCTTCCGGCTTGCCCGGGAAGATCCCATGCCGGGAGGGGGCTATTTTCGCGCCCCGCGCCCGTGGACCGTTGTTAGTGTTCCGGCCTCATAGTTCAACGGATAGAATAGGAGTTTCCTAAACTCTAGATCCAGGTTCGATTCCTGGTGAGGCCACCACAGCGCCCCCCATCCAGGGGCGCGCCGGTGCCGGGCGTGCAGGTTATTGTTTCAAGGGCAGGCGGTCTTCTTTGCTTGGCACCAACATCAACGTGTGTGAAACTGAAGGTTTTACACGGAAAGCGGGGGCAGGAGGGGTCTAATTTCGGCGCAACCCGCCGTGTGCCCATGCCCAAGCTGCGCTTGTTGCTTTCTTGCCTTCCGGTTGCGATCGCATTGACCTGCCAGGCACAGCCGGTCAATGATGATTGTGCAGAGGCGGTGGACTTGTGCGCGGGCCAGCCTGCCGCCGGGGACAACACGGGCGCCATCAACAGCATGCCGGCCTATTGCCAGCCCGGCGCCCAAGCGGTATGGTACACGTTCACCACCAATGCTGTGGGCGGGCCGGTGAGCGTGGCCCTGGAGAACATCAATTGCCCCGATCTGGCGGGCATGGGCAACGCGCTGAGCGCAGTGATCTTCAGCGGCGATGGAAGCTGCGACCCCAACAGTTTCCAGGTGGCTTCCCCTTGCCAGTCGGACTCGGTCCCGTTCTCGGTGACCAGCACCCAGGCGTTGGCCGCCAATACCCAGTACTGGGTGATGGTGGGGGGCATGCGCAACAATGGTGCAACCATTGCGGCCCAATGTGGGTTCAATATCTCGGTAAGCGGCCCAGGCATGGATGTGGTGAACGTGGTGTTTGATGCCGGCCCCAATGTGGTCATCGCCGCTGGGGCCAGTACCCAGTTGCATGCAACGGGCGGTACCAGTTATGTGTGGAGCCCCACTTCCGGCCTCAGCGGCAACACCGTGCCCGACCCCGTGGCGCAGCCCAATGAAACCACGATGTACACGGTTTCCACGGTGATCAACGGCTGCACCTATGTGGACACGGTCATCGTGGAGGTGAAGCACTTGGTGGCGCCGGTGAACACCTTCACCCCCAATGGCGACGGCATCAACGACACGTGGGACGTGCCTGAACTGGCCAACTATCCGCAAGCTGAGGTAAGCATCCACGACCGCTGGGGCCAACGCGTGTTCCACAGCATCGGCTACAAGCAACCGTTTGACGGCGAAGGATTGCCTGCGGCCACCTATTACTGGTACATCCAAGTGAACGATGTGGGGGGCAAGTCGGATCCCTATACCGGTTATGTCACCATTGTCCGCTGATGCGCTGCCTGGCCCTGCTTCTCCCTTTGCTTGCCGCATGCGGCCTGTACGCGCAGCAAACCGCGCAGTACACCCAGAACGTGTTCAATATGTTCGCCATCAACCCGGCGGTGGCCGGCAGCAAGGACTGCATCGATGTGCGGCTGGGCTACCGCCAGCAGTGGGTGGGCTTCCCCGGTGCACCGATCACCGGGTGGGCCACGATCAACAGTGTGATCAAGCCCAAGCGCAGGACATTCCATGCAAACCGGCATGGCATCGGCTTGTTCGTGGAAGCCGACAATACGGGGCCGCTGGGCTACACCACCCTGCAGTTGGCCTACGCCTACCACCTGCAATTGAAGCGCGATGTGTTCCTGTCCTTCGGATTGTTCGCCGGCCTGCGCCAGGAAAGGCTCTCCTTGGGCGATGTGAACGCTTCGGACAACAATGACCCGGCCTTGGCCAACAACGGCAGTGTGCTGGTATACCCGGATGTGACGCCTGGGCTCTGGCTGTACGGCAAGTCGTCCTGGGCCGGGTTCTCCATTCAGCAGGTGGCGGGCAACAAGCTCGAGGGCATCGGCACGGATATGCGACTTGCGCGCCATTACATCGCCAGTGCAGGCCATCGCTTCCGCGTGAACCGGAACTTCAGCGTGGTGCCCAATGGGTTGTTCAAGCTGTCGCCGGGATCCCCTTTGGCCATGGACCTCAATGTGATGCTGGAATACAGGCGCAAACTGGGTCTGGGCGTGAGCTACCGCAATCAAGATGCCGTGGCATTCATGGTCAGAGTGCCGTTCCTGAAGTATTTCAGCATGGGCTATAGTTATGATGTCACCACCAGCAAGCTGCGCGTGGGCGGTGCCAACACCCATGAATTCATTTTGGGGATCTATCCCTGTGTACCCATGGATCCCGATAAAGCGATCGTAAGATGCCCCATTTTCGAATGAGCCCAGCCCGGCCCGGGCGATCAGCCATGGCCCATGTTGCCGCCTTGTTGTACGCCATGGTGCTGTATGGCAATGCTGTAGCACAACAGCAGCGTTTCTGGGTGGGCGGCAGCGGCGCATGGAGCGATCCCGCCCATTGGGCCACTACCGCCAACGGGCCCGGAGGGGCACGGCTGCCGGGCAAGGGCGATGCCGTGGTGATCGCCCCGGCCAACGGGGAGGTGGTGGTGCGGTTGGACGGGGGAACAACCATCGGCGACCTGCTTGTGGACGCCACCCGGGGCACCGTGGTGGTGGAAGGGACTACGGGCGGCCTGCGTATCGGCGGCGACTTCACCTTGCGCGGGAGCGTGGTCTGGACAAGCACATCCAACGTGGAACTGTTCCCCGGGAAGGCCTTGTGCCAAGTGGACCTGCGCGGTATTCCCATGGCCGGCAACGTGCGGTTGAGCGGTGCGGGCACGTGGTCCTTGCTCAGCGACATGGTCCTTGGGGATCAGGCGGGCATTGAGCTTGAGAAGGGGACGTTGGTCACCAACGGCAACATGGTCCGTGCGGGCCGATTGTTATTGGCCGACCGCAGTTCCAGGCTCGTGGCGGGCACCTCCGTGGTGGTGTTGAAGGAACCGTTCCCGGCACCGTACCCCGGCTCTGTGGAAGCAGGTACCTCGAAGCTGTTGGTGAACGGGGAGCCGATGAACTGGGGGCCGGGCCGTCCGGAACAAAGCAGCGATCGGGGCTCCAACGTTTGTGCCACCGGCGTGGGGCAAACTCCCTTCATCATTGATGCACAGCTGTTGAGCAATTACAATGGGTACGGGGTTTCATGCCATGGTGTGTGCGATGGCTCGGTACAGGTATCCGTGAGCGGGGGCGTAGGGCCCTTCACCTACAGCTGGGTGGGCGGCCCGGCCAGTGCCACATGGAGCAATACATGCCCCGGAAACCAGATCGTGATCGTTACCGATCAAGGCCAGGGGGTGAGCTGTGCCGCTACCGTGCAGGTTACCGATCCAGCGTTGCTGAGCGTGATCTTCACCGGGGTTACGGCCCCTACGTGCGCGGATGTTTGCAATGGCACTTCCTCGGTTTTCGCCGTGGGCGGCGTTTCGGGCTACACCTACTCGTGGAACAACGGGGCGGGAACGGGCAGCAGCTTCAATCAACTGTGCGCGAGCGCCAACACCTTGCACGTCACCGATGCGAATGGTTGTGCGTTCGACACCACCTTCGGGTTTCCGGTGCAGCCGATCCAGCCCAACCTCACGGTCACCGATGCACAATGCGCCAATATCTGCGACGGTACTGCGCAAGTGGCTCCCACCGGCGGCACGGGCAGTTACACCTATAACTGGGCACCAGGCAATCCTGCCGGTGACGGCACACCGGCGGTGAGCGGTTTGTGCGCAGGCAATTATTCGGTGACCATCCAGGATGCCAATGGCTGCGATACCACGCTCGTGTTCCAGGTGATCGCACCGCAACCGATCATCCCCCAACCTTCCCATACCGATGCCAGCTGCGGCGGGTCATGTGACGGTACGGCCACGGTTTCGCCCACCGGCGGGTCGGGCAGCTACTCCTTCAGCTGGTCGCCAGCGCCTGGTGGAGGCAATGGCACGGCTTCGGTCACCGGCTTGTGCGAAGGTGTGTACAGCGTAACGATCACCGACAATGGCACGGGGTGCGATACGGTAGTGGCCATCACCATTGCCGCACCGCCCGAAATTGTTCCCGTGCCTACCACTACCGACGTCAGCTGTGCGAACAGCTGCGATGGCACGGCAAGCGCGCCGGCCACAGGAGGCATTGGCGCGTTGACCTATACCTGGACCCCGAGCGTTGTTGGCCAAGGCACGCCGAACGCCACGCAATTGTGCCCGGGCAGCTACAGCCTCACCATTGCCGATGCAATGGGTTGCGATACCACGGTGGTGTTCCTCATTGGCGCTCCTCCGCCCATCGATCCCGCGATCACCTCCACCGATGCGAGCTGTGCGGGGGAGTGCGACGGCACCGCCACGGTAGCGGCCACCGGTGGTACAGGCATGCTTGCCTATGATTGGCAGCCAGGCAACCCTGCCGGTGACGGCAGCCCTGCGGTCACCGGCCTTTGCGCGGGTACTTGGAGCGTGACGATCACCGATGCCAACAATTGCGATACGACCCTGCAGGTGACCATCGCCGAGCCGCTACCCCTGCAACTGGTTCCTGCCCAAACAGATGTTACCTGCAGTTCGAATTGCGACGGCACGGCCACGGCCACGGTAACCGGGGGCACAGGCCCGTATACCTACCTGTGGGCGCCGGAACCGGGCAGTGGACAAGGCACCAACGCGGCCGGCGGTCTCTGTGCCGGTACTTGGATGCTCACGGTGACCGATGCAAACGGCTGCACCCAGGTGCACAGTTACACCATTTTGCCGGCCGTGCCCATGGATGTGGTGCTGACAGCGGGTGCGGCCAGCTGCCCGGATGTGTGTGACGGTACGGCACAGGCCGTGGTTACCGGAGGGGTGCCCACCTACACCTACTTGTGGACGCCGGTGCCGGGATCGGGCCAAGGCACTTCCAGCGCAGGCGGCTTTTGCGCCGGACCCGGTACCTTGACGGTGACGGATGCCGTGGGTTGCGATACCACGATAGCATTCTTCATCAGTACCTCTCCGGCCATTGTGGTCAATTCCACGGTGACCGATGCCAGCTGCAACGGCGCTTGCGATGGTTCCATCGCATTGGCACCGGCAGGAGGGAACGGCACCTACACCTTTGTGTGGACGCCGGCTTCCGCAGGGACCGGTGCCACGGCAAGCGGCTTATGCGCGGGCAACTACCAGGTAGTGGTGGCCAGTGGCGGATGTGATACCACGCTGAGCTTTACCATCAACCAACCTCCGCCACTGGACGCGGCCTTGTCCACAACCGATGCCTCCTGCGCAGATGCCTGCGATGGCACGGGCGTGCTTACCGGCAGTTTAGCCGGAGCAACCTTTGACTGGCAGCCGCCGCCTGGCGCTGGCCAAGGCACTGCCAGCGCCTCCGGCATGTGCCCCGGCAACTATGCGGTAAGGGTGACCGGCCCGGCAGGCTGTGACACGCTGATCGCCTTCACGATCAATGCTCCGGCCCCCTTGGTGCCCGCCGTAGTGGTGACCGATGCCTCCTGCGGCATTGCGTGTGATGGTTCCGCATCGGCCACCGTGAGCGGTGGTACGGGCGGCGGATACAGCTACCTGTGGTCTCCTGCACCCGGAACCGGCCAAGGCACGGCCAATGCCGGACAGTTGTGCCCGGGCAACTACAGCCTGACGATCACGGATGGGGCAGGTTGTGATACTACGGTGCAATTCACTGTATCACGTCCCCTGCCCATTGATGTATCCGCCGTGGTGGTGGCCGCCAGCTGTGCAACCAGTTGTGACGGCAGCATTACGGCATCGGCCACCGGTGGCATGGGCGCCTACACTTGGATGTGGAGCCCGGCTCCCGGTTCGGGCCAAGGCACTCCTGCGGTTGCCGGCCTTTGCCCGGGCACATGGATGCTGACCGTGGGCGATCAGGCGGGATGCGATACCACCGTGAGCTTCACGGTTGGCGCACCGGATGGGATCGACCCGCATGGCACGTTCACTCATGAAACCTGCAACGGGCCCTGCGACGGAACGGCAACGGTGGCTCCTACGGGGGGCGCCGGCGGTTATACCTACTCGTGGTCGCCGACCCCACCGATCGGTGACGGCACCGCCTCGGTGGGCGGCTTGTGCGCAGGGCTGTGGTGCGTTACGGTGACCGATGCAGCGGGATGTGATTCCACCTGGTGTTTCACCATTCTGCCGAACACACCGATCACGGCCAGTGTGGCCACGATCGACGGCCTGTGCTGGGATGAATGCACCGGTGCCGCCACGGTGACGGCAGCTGGCGGAGCGGGTGGATTCACCTACCAATGGTCGCCGGAGCCGGGGGCTGGCCAAGGCACCGCCACGGCCTCCGGCCTGTGCCAAGGGCCGGGCACCGTTACCGTGACCGATGCTGCCGGATGTGATACCACGCTGGGCTTCATCATCTTCAAGTATCCACCCATCCAGCCCAGTTTCACCGTGGTGCCTGAAACCTGTGCCGGTGCCTGCACCGGCGAGGCGGGCGCTTTCCCGGTGGGCGGCAATGGAACCTACTTCTATGCCTGGGCTCCGGACCCGGGAGCAGGCCAAGGCACCAATGTGGCCACCGGATTGTGTGCCGGAGTGAACTATACCCTCACGATCACCGACGGGAACGGCTGCGACACCATCATCCCCTTCTCCGTGCCTGCCTATGTACCCATCGAACCCACGCTTGCCACCACGCCCGCTTCATGTGCTGACACCTGCGACGGCACCGCCAGCATTACCGGCACTGTCGGCGGTTCAGCGCCATACACCTACTTCTGGAGCCCCGCTCCGCCCGCGGGGCAAGGCACCAATGCGGTGAGCGGCTTATGCCCCGGGAACTATCAGGTGGCGGTCACCGATCAGGATGGTTGTGATACCGTGATCAACTTCACCATCGCGGCACCGGCTCCGATAGACCCCCAAGCGACGGTAACGGCGATCGCGTGTGCAGGCCAATGCACCGGAGTCATCGACCTGCAGCCTCAAGGCGGCAGCGGATCGTTCAGCTATCTGTGGAGCCCGGCTCCCCCCCAAGGGCAGGGCACCGCGCAGGTGAGCCAGCTCTGCGCCGGCACGTGGACAGTGGTCATCGCCGATGGCAACGGTTGCGACACCACCGCCACATTCACCTTGGTGGATCCCTTGCCCTTGTCCGCCTCCGCAACGGTGACGGCGAGCCAGTGCGGAAACTGCAACGGCCAAGCGCAGTTGCACGTCAATGGCGGAAGCGCGCCATACAACTTCACTTGGGGGCCTCCATTGAACCTTTCCACTGCGGACAGCCTGGTAACCTCGCTATGCGCAGGGTTGTACGGTGTAACCGTATCCGATGCCGCGGGTTGTTCGACCGTCTTGGCCGTTCCGGTGGCGGATGAAGATGGTGAAACAATAACGGTGGCCGACGGGACCGCCAGTTGCCCCGGTGTTTGCGACGGCATGGTCTCCGTTTCCTACACCTGCGCCAATGGCCCCTGCACCGTGGTCTGGTCCGACCTGCAGGGCAATACCATGGCCCAGAACGTGGACACGCTTGCCGGCCTGTGCGCGGGCAGCTACTTGGTGGCGATCACCAATGGCAACGGCTGCGTGAGCATGGATACGGTTTCTGTTTCCGACCCCGTGCCGTTCACCGCAGACATCAGCAGCACGCCGGTAAGCTGCGCCAATGCGTGTGACGGCTCGGCAACCATCGGGATCACCGGCGGCATTGGTCCGTTCAACTTTACTTGGAGCCCCGCACCCGGCGGCGGCCAAGGCACCGGGCTTGCCACCGGCCTGTGCCCGGGCATCTATGATGTCCTCGTGGATGACCAGGGCGGTTGCGATGCCACCTTCAGCGTGCTGATCACCGCGCCACCACCTGTGGCCGTGGATGCATCGGTGACGCCGATCAGTTGTGCCGGGCAGTGCGATGGAAGCATCAGCCTGAACGCGCAAGGAGGCGCCGGAGCCTATACTTATGCATGGACTCCGGCGCCGCCCAGCGGCCAAGGCACAGCGGTTGCAGGCAATTTGTGCCCCGGGGTGTACCAAGTGATAGTGTCCGATGCCAACGGCTGCGACACCACGCTCAACTTCACCTTGGCCGAACCGTTGCCCTTGTCGGTGAGCACGGCCGCAACGGTGAGCCATTGCGCTGTTTGCGACGGGTCTGCAACGCTGGCCATTACTGGAGGCACTGGGCCGACCACCGTACAGTGGACCCTTGCCGGTGCTCCGGTGGGCACAGGCGACACGCTCCTCAACCTCTGCGCAGGCATCTACTCCGCCACGGTAACGGACGCCCACGGCTGTACGGCAACCGTGGGCGTTGCCGTGCCGGATGCCAATGCAGAAGCGCTGCAAGCCATCAACGGGCAAACATTGTGCTCGAGTTCCTGCGACGGCGAGATAAGTGTGGCCTACACCTGCCTGGATGCCCCTTGTGCGGTTGCCTGGTTCGATGTGTTGGGCAACAGCTTGGCACAAGGACAGGACACCTTGGGCGGGTTGTGCGCGGGCACTTACCTGGTGAGCGTGATCAATGCCTCGGGATGCACCAGCATGGATACAGCTGCCGTAGTGCCCTCGCAAGTGATCGTGCCCAATTTGACCACCGTACCGGTGAGCTGCAATGGCCTCTGTGACGGCAGTGCCACCGTGGGGCCGGCGGGGGGGACGGCGCCCTATACGTTCCTCTGGAGCCCGGAACCGGGCGGCGGCCAGAATACGGCGCAAGCCACCGGTTTGTGTGCGGGCCCCTATCAGGTCACTATTGCTGATTCCACAGGGTGTGATACCGTGGTAAACATGCTGATCACGGAGCCGCAACCGTTGGCCGTGCCTGCGCAAACGGCCCAGGTAACCTGCAACGGTGCCTGTGACGCGAGCATCGTACTATCCCCCACGGGCGGCAACGGCTTCTATTCCTATACCTGGTCGCCGGTACCGCCAAACGGCCAAGGCAGCAACGGTGCCTTCGGCCTGTGCGCGGGAACATGGACCGTGACCGTGGCCGACATCGGCGGGTGCGACACCACGCTGTCCTTCATCATCTCCGAACCCGACAGCTTGTTGGCCACGGCCACATCAACCTTGAGCAATTGCAACGTTTGCGATGGTACGGCAAGCGTGGTGCCCACCGGGGGCACGCTGCCCTATACGATCACATGGGAACTGAACGGAACGGTCGTTGGCACGGACAGCGCGCTCACCAACTTGTGCGCAGGACTTTACACGGTGCAGGTGGAGGACGCCAATGGCTGCACGGTGCAGCATGCCGCACCGGTGAGCGATGCAGGCGCTGAAACGCTTTCCACCACCGATTTCCTGCTGGACTGCCCGAACGATTGCGACGGTGCGGTGGACGTGTCCTTCAATTGCGCCGTTCCGGCATGCAGCATCAGCTGGTTTGATGCCTCGGGCACCGACCTCAATGAACCGGGCAACACGCTGGGCAACCTCTGTGCGGGCACCTACTTCGTGCAAGTGACCAATGGCGCCGGCTGCACGGCCATCGATACCGCACAAGTAACGGCACCGGACCCCATCCTGGCCAACCTCGGCACTGCTCCGGTTACCTGCGCCGGCCTCTGCGATGGATCGGCCGCAGTGGCGCCCACGGGTGGATCCGGCGGGTACACGTACATCTGGACCTCGGGCGCGGACACCATTTCAACCGGCACCCAGGTCGGCTCGCTTTGTGCGGGCAACTATGCCGTGGAGATCACCGACCAGGGCGGCTGCGCCGTGCTGCAGGGCGTGCTGATACTCTCCCCGGACCCGATCACGGCCACGGCGGATGTGCAGGCCATCACCTGCAATTCCGCATGCGACGGCAGCATTGCGTTGAACGTACAAGGAGGCACCGGGGCGTTTACCTACAACTGGTCGCCTGCGCCGCCCAACGGCCAAGGAACCCCGGCCGTTTCCGGCCTGTGCAGCGGTAATTGGACCGTGACCATCGCCGATGCCAACGGTTGCGATACCACCCTTGTCATTCCGCTGGTCGAGCCGCCAGTGCTCACCGTGGACCTGACCCACACGGACAATGTGTGCTTCGACGACTGTTTGGCAACGGCACATGTGGATGTGTCGGGGGGAACAGCGCCTTACACGATCCTGTGGACGGGCCCGGGAGGTGCCGTGATCGACCAGGACGTGCTGGATGTGTTCGGCCTGTGCGGCGGTGCATACCAAGTGGTGGTGACCGATACCAACGGGTGCTCCATGACCACCAGCTTTACCATCGGTGCCGGCGCCCCCATTGCGGCGAACTTGAGCGTGCTGGGTGAAAGCTGCAACGGGCCATGCGATGGCACGGCCGTGGCAGCACCGTCGGGAGGTACTGGAACGGGGTACAGTTATTTGTGGCAACCGGGAAATCCGGTGGGGCAAGGCACCGACCAGGCCAGTGGCCTGTGTCCGGGCGGTTGGACGCTGACGATCACCGACGACGCGGGCTGCGATTCAACCTATGCGTTCGTCATCGATCCCTTCCAGCCCATCACGCCCACAGCCACCATACAACCGATCGCATGCCATGGCGATTGCAACGCCAGCATCACCCTGGCCACCACCGGTGGTGTGGGCGCCCTCAGCTACCTATGGAGCCCGGAACCGACCGGTGGGCAGGGAACAGCCGCCATCAGCGGCTTGTGCCCGGGCACTTGGACCGTGGTGATCACCGACCTTGCGGGTTGCGACACCACGGTGTCTTATAGCCTGGCCGAACCGCCTGAACTGACCTTGGCCACGGATGCCGTGACCGACGCCAGCTGCGCCAACGCCGCCGACGGTGCGATCGCCATCACCATTGCCGGCGGAATGCCCGGCTACACGGTGGTTTGGGCTGGCCCTGCTGGCTATCAATCCACGGCCGAGGACATCAGCGGCCTAGCACCGGGCACCTACACGGTGAACGTGGCCGATACGAACAGTTGCACGGTCACGGCCGTGATCGAGGTTGCAGCCTTGGTGTCCGTGATCGCCGATGCCGGTGCCGACCAAGTGGCATGTTCCGGGGTGCCCGTATCATTGGATGCCTCCAACAGCCAAGGCAACGGCAGCTTCCTGTGGACGGATGGCCAAGGGACGCCGTTGGGAACGGACACCCTGCTCAATGTGGGCGCCATGAGCGACGGCGTACACACCTTCATCCTCACCCTTACCGACGGGCCGTGCTCCGATGCGGATACCGTAGTGGTGACCGTCCTCCCGCTGCCCATTGCCGACGCCGGTGATGACCGCACCATCTACGTGCAAGGCACCATTGTGCTGGGAGGTTCACCTGCGGGCCCGGTGGGCAGTACGTTCAGCTGGCAGCCGGACAGCCTGCTCAACAATGGCAGCCTGGCCAACCCTACGGCCACCGTGGGCGGCACCACGTGGTTTGAACTCACCGTGGTTGCCCCCGATGGCTGTTCCAGCGTGGACTCCGTGTTGATCACCGTGGTGCCCGAGGTGAAGGTGCCCAGCGGGTTCACCCCCAACGGCGATGGCCATAATGATACCTGGGTCCTGGGCTTTGGCGAACTCTTTCCCAATATGGAAGTACAAGTGTTCAGCCGTTGGGGCGAACCCTTGTTCCACAGCATCGGGTACGCCGTGCCTTGGGACGGGAAGTTTGACGGCAAGGGCGTGCCCATGGGAACCTACTACTACGTGATCGACCTGCACGACGAACGATTCCCGGAAGCATTCACCGGCCCGCTTACCGTGATCCACTGATCCATGGCCATCATGCGTTATCTGCCCGCCCTTCTGCTCCCCGTTGCGTGCCTGCATACGCTGCATGCGCAGCAACTGCCGCAGCTCAGCCAGTACAACAGCTTCGATTACCTCTATGATCCGGCCGTTGCAGGAAGCCGCCCCTGGTTTGAACTGCGCAGCGCCCACCGCAATCAATGGGTGGGCATCCAGGATGCCCCGCGCACCTTTATGCTGAGTGCCACCACGCCATTGGCCGCAAACATGGGGCTGGGCGGCTTCATTTTTACCGATCATACGGGGCCATCGCGCCGAACCGGCATCCAGCTCAGCTATGCCTACCACTTGCGGATCACGGAGCGAATAAAGCTGGGCTTGGGGCTGTCATTCGGTATGCTCCAGTTCCTCATCGACGGCTCCAAGATCGAGTTCCACGATCCCGATGAGCCCTTGATGGACGACCAACTGCGCGGGGACCTGATGCCCGATGCCACCTTCGGGGCATACCTCTACGATGAAAATTGGTGGTTCGGGGCAACAGCACCCCAGTTGATGCGCAACAAGGTGGATTTCTTCACTCAGAACGACCCCACCAACAGCCTCTTGGCAGCCCACTATTACGCCATGGGAGGATACCGCTTTGCGATCGGGGAGGACATCCGGCTCGAGCCTTCATTTCTTGTCAAGTACGTAAGCCCCGTACCCCCCAAAGCGGACCTTACCGCCACGGTACGCTACCGCAACACGGTTTGGCTGGGTGCTACTTACCGTACGGACGATGCACTGAGCTTCATGCTGGGCTATTGGTTGAAACAGACGTTCCAATTCGGCTACAGCTACGACCTGACCACCACGGCCTTGAAGAGTTACACTTCCGGAACGCATGAGGTCATGTTGGGCATCACCTTCGCCAAAGCACCCCGGAAAGCCGAAGCACCGTGACCAGTTGCCGACCGGCAATTGAACGGGAGTTGAATTAAGCCCGGCGTACTTGGCATTGGTCGGCTTGTATCCGGTCTTTGCCGAAGTATCCCTGAAGGGCGGGCCTCCAGCAAGGGCGCGGCCCGCCTGCCCTTTTTATCTTGGTCGCGAAATTGACCCGGGGCGGGGATTCCCCGCATTCGATGGTGATGAGGACCTTGTTGGCTGCAATACTGCCGGTGCTGACCGTATTTGCCCTTCCGGCGGTTGCGTGGCCGCTGCATGGATCGGCCACGGACGTGCATCTGGTTTCAGCAGGCCCGGGAACCGATGGTACGGCAACCCTTTGCTCAAATGGGCCGATGGTCTCTTTGTTCGATCATTTGGGCGGCTCGCCCGACCCGGGCGGGGTTTGGAGCGGTCCTGCCGCCCATCCCGGTTTCTTTGATCCCGCGATCGACATCCCCGGGAGCTTCACTTATACCGTGACCGGCCCGCCGGTGGCGAGCGCCACGGTAACCGTGGTGGTGAATGCTGCGCCCGATGCGGGCACCACCGGCAACTATACCACGTGCAGCAATGGGCCTGCAGTGGACCTATTCACCTTATTGGGCGGTACGCCCGAAGCGGGCGGCGGTTGGACCTTGGGCGGGAACCCGGTCTCCAATCTGTTCACCCCGGGCAGTTCAGCGGCAGGCACCTATACCTACACGGTAAACGGTACACCGCCTTGCCCCAACGCCACCGCTGATGTAGTGGTGAGCGTGGTCGCCGCTCCCAACGCCGGCGGGGACCGCAGCATTACGGTGTGCAGCACCGATGCACCCTTGAGCATGCTTGGGCAGTTGTTGGGCACCCCGGATGCGGGAGGAACTTGGTCTCCTGGGGGATCGGACACCTTTACGCCCGGCATATCGACCCCGGGATCGTATACCTATGTGGTGCCCGGCACGATACCCTGCGCCAATGATACGGCAAGGCTCACCATCACCGTGCGGGATGCGCCGGATGCGGGCTCCAGCCGGGCTGTGGAAGTGTGCAGCGATGCCGCCGTGTTCAACCTGCTGGATTCATTGGGCGGGTTGCCCGACGCTGGAGGTACTTGGAGCGGTCCCGGCGGTGCCCACTCGGGATTGTTCCAGCCCAGCACCGATCTGGGCGGTGCATATACCTATACCGTACCTGGCCAAGCTCCCTGTGTTGCGGCGGTCGCCACGGTGACGGTGACCGTGCGGCCTGCACCGGATGCAGGTACCAGCGTGAACGTAGTGAAATGCTCCAATGAGACGGCGTTTTCACTGATCTCCCAGTTGGGCGGATCCCCGGATGCAGGCGGCACTTGGACAGGACCTGGAAACGTTGCGTTCCCTTCCGGGCTGTTCACCCCCGGGGCTGATGCCCCAGGCTTGTACACCTATACCGTAGTGGGCCTTTCCCCGTGCGCAGTGGCCACCGCCACGGTGAATATTGCTGTTTCAACAGCTGCGAATGCCGGAACCAATGGCAGCTATTCGGTGTGCAGCAGCGATGGGTCCTTCGCACTGTTCGATCACTTGGGCGGCGCACCGCAAGTGGGCGGCACATGGACCGGCCCATCGGGGCCGGTGCCCTTAGGCACGTTTGTTCCCGGAACGAGCCTTCCGGGGGTGTACACCTACCTGGTGGCCGGTTCGCTTCCCTGTGCAAACGCCACGGCAACCGTCACCGTGGCCGCGGTCACTGCGGCGAATGCGGGCAATAATGGCGCGGTGACCCTGTGCAGCACAGGAGCGGACGAAGATTTGTTCAGCCATTTGGGCGGTACTCCGGATGCCGGAGGGACATGGACCATCCCTCCACCGGGCGCGGGTAACCTGGCTGGGGGCCTCTACCAGCCCTCCAATCCGGCACATCCGCCCGGCGGCTATATGTACACTGTAACAGGAACCGCACCCTGCCCGAACGTCTCGGCCTTGGTACAGGTGGCGGAAAACCAGGCCCCGGAGGCCGGCATGGACGCATCCACCACGCTGTGCAGTTCGAATCCCCCCTTCATCATGACCTCCCTGCTCGGGGGTGTCCCTGACCCGGGAGGCACGTGGTTGAACGCGGGCAATACTGCGGTATCGGCCACTTTTTCCCCGGGAACCACTCCGGCCGGGCAGTACCGTTACGTGGTATCGGGCATGGCGCCTTGCATGAACGATACGGCCCGGTTGAACGTGGCGGTGAACGGTGCGCCCAAAGCGGGCACCAATGGTGCAGTGATCGTGTGCAGTGACGGTGCGACGGTGGACCTGTTCACTGAACTGGGCGGCACCCCGCAAGCGGGCGGGGCATGGACCGACCCGAACAATGGTGCGCACAGCGGGTTCTTCGTTCCCGGCATCGGCGCGCTGGAAGGAGCCTATACCTACCGGGTGGCCGGTACCAGTCCGTGTGCGGATGCCACGGCGGTAGTTGCCGTTACGCAGCACCGCCGGCCTGTGGCGGGAAGCAGTTCCACCTTGGACCTCTGTAGCACCAGCCCGGCAGTGAACCTCTTTGATCATTTGGGCGGCACGCCCGATGCCGGGGGCGTATGGACCGGCCCCGGTGGCGCAGCCAGCAACGGCGTGTTCATACCCAGCACGGCAGGCACGTTCACGTACAAGTACAAGGTGTCGGGAACGGTGCCTTGCGCTCCGGACAGTGCAACAGTGACCATCACCGTATTTTCAGCTCCCGATCCGGGCATCAGCGGGTTGTTGACCATTTGTTCCGGACAGGCCACAGTGGACTTGTTCACCGGCCTCGGCGGCACACCGGACCTGAACGGCACCTGGAGCGAGATCACCCTGACCGGGAGGTTGAACGGCCAGTTCTTTGAACCGGGAATTCCCTTGCAGTTGCCTCCGGGTGATTATGATTTCCGCTATGTGGTGCCAACCACCGGCACCTGTGATGCGGATACGGCAACCGTCAGGGTTACCATTGTACCAGTGCTGGATGCGGGCAGCAGCGGTTCGTTGGCCGTATGCAATACGCACACCCAATTGGACCTTTTCAACGCCTTGGGGGGCAGCCCGCAACCGGGAGGTACATGGGAAGACCTGGATGCCACAGGCCAAGTAACCGGCAAATACTTCAATGCGCAAGGCGCAGGGCCGGGCACCTACCAGTTTGAATACAAATTGACCGGTGCCCTGGGGTGCTCATCGGATTCGGCGGTGGCTACCGTGCAAGTGGTTGCCGGGCCCAATGCAGGCCATGAAGGATGGGCCACATTCTGTTCCGACGGCCCGGCGGTAAGCCTCTTGCCGTACATCAGTCCGGCTGATGCAGGCGGGGCTTGGCGTCGTCCCCCGCCGGGAAACGAGGTCTTCAGCGGCAGTTACAATCCGGCCACCTTCTCCCCAGGGGACTATACCTACACGGTAAGCGCCGCCGCACCGTGCAATGCGGCAGTGGCGGTGTTGCACATCAGTGAAACCACCGGCCCCAATTCCGGGCAATCGGCGGTGATCACGGTTTGCGCCAGTGATGCCTCCTTTGACATGACCGGCGCCTTGGGCGGAACACCGGATCCGGGCGGCCAATGGACGGACCCGTTCAGTAATGCCCACACCGGTACCTTTGTGCCGGGCGTGGATGCGCCGGGTGTCTACTTGTACACGGTACCGGGTGTTTTCCCTTGCACGGACAAGACCAGTTCACTGACGGTGAACGTGAGCGCGGTGCCGGAGGCGGGCGGGGCCAGCACCAAGACGGTATGCAGCACCGCGCCGAGCTTTTTATTGATCACGGAGCTGGCCGGGGCCCAACTTGGTGGTACGTGGTATGATCCGTTCATGACGCCATACCCTACGGGCACCTTTATTCCGGGAACCAGCGCTCCGGGCATTTATACGTACCGGGTGGTCGGTGCTGCCCCGTGCGGGGTGGCGGAAGGTACGGTCACTGTATTTCAAGTAACGGCACCCAATGCAGGGCGGGACTCCAGCGTGGCCTTCTGCCAAACGGGCCAAGCCGTGCAGTTGGTCGGACTGTTGGGCGGGCCTCACGACCTCACCGGCACTTGGACAGGGCCTGCGCCCCTGAACACCTACTTCAGCGGCACGTTCCAACCGGGCAGCAATGCCCCGGGCACGTACACCTACCGGGTGAATGGGACTCCGCCGTGCCCTGCGGACAGCGGTACGGTCACCGTTTCCGTGGCGGTACCGCCCTCCGCCGGGCTCAGCCGGAGCATCAGCGTATGCTCCTCGGCCGACCTCTTCGCGATGGTGGACAGCTTGGGCGGCACGCCGGACCTGAACGGGTCATGGACGAGGGTGCCGTCAGGGATCCCCAGCAACGGGATCTTCAATCCCGGTGTTGCCGGTACGTTCACCTTCGAGTACGCCGTGCAGCCCGCAGGCGGATCACCCTGCCCGCCGGCCTTGGCCACCCTGACGATCACCGTAACGGCAGCGCCCAATGCCGGAGCCAACGGCAATCTTGCCTTGTGCTCCACAGGCGGGATCACGCCCATGTTCCCCCATTTGACCGGCGCCCCGCAGAACGGGGGCACCTGGAGCTTCAACGGTGCCGGCCACGGCAGCGGATTTGATCCCGCCCTCGATCAGCCCGGTGCCTACGCCTATGCCGTGCAGGGCACGGGCGGATGCGCGAACGATACCGCCTTTGTGAACGTGTTGGTGAACCAGGCGCCCAATGCAGGCAGCAACGGGGTGCTGACGATCTGCGACGACACCTTGGCCGCCATTGTACTGCGCAATGTGCTCAACGGCAGCCCCAATTTGGGCGGGACATGGACCAATACCGACTCGGGGCTGCCTGCAAGCGACATCTACCTGCCCACCAATTTCAGCAGCGGCGTGCATACGTTCACCTACACCGTGCCCGGCCAGGCACCCTGTCCGGCGGCAACTGCCCAAGCAACCATCATACAAAACGCCAAGGCCGTGGCCGGGAACAATGCCTCCACCACGCTATGCTCTGACGGGGCCAGCCTGGACATGTTCGGCTTGTTGGGCGGTGCGGCGGATCCGCTGGGCAGTTGGATCGATGCGGGAGGGAGCGTGGCCGCTTCGGTCTTCAGCCCTTCGGCCAGTGGCCCGGGAACCTTCTTGTACCGCTACATCGTGGTGGGTGATGCACCCTGCGAGAATGATACGGCTTTCGTGCAGATCACGGTGAACCGGAAGCCCGATGCGGGGGTGAGCACCGCCCCCCAGCTATGTTCCAATGGCCCCATGGTATCGCTGCAAAACCTGCTGGGCGGTACGCCGGATCCCAACGGAAGCTGGGCGTATCATCCCACTTCCGGAACACCAGTGCCGACGGACGGCACCTTTGACCCCGGAGCGGACCCGCCTGGTGCGTATGTGTACACCGTAGCGGGCGTTCCGCCCTGTTCCAATAGCTCGGCCACGGTTCAGATCACCTTGGTGCCCGAGCCCGATGCAGGCACCCACGGATCGATCAGTGCCTGCGTGAGCGATACCCAGGTGAGCCTGTTCGCCGGCTTGCAAGGGACGCCCCAAAGCGGGGGCACATGGCAAGACTTGAATGCCACCGGCCAGCTTGCCAACGGGGTCTTCGATGCATCGGGTGTGCTGCCCGGCACTTACCACTTCCGGTACACGGTTGCCGGCACAGGACCGTGCGCCAATGACACCGCCACGGTAGCGGTGATGGTTTCCCCCGTGTTTGACGCCGGGCAGGATGCGGATGTTTCTTTCTGCCTGAGCGAAGTGGTGCTGCTCACGCCGCATCTGGGCGGTACGCCCCAACTGGGCGGCACATGGACCGGGGTGGAAACATCGGACGGGCTGCTCAACGAGGTGCTCAACTGCTCCCAAGCCGGCGTGGGCGTCCACCATTACCGCTATGTGGTGGGCGGTTCCAGTACCTGTGCGCCGGATACGGCCGTGCTCACGGTGACTATCTTGCTTGGGCCGCAGGCAGGCAGCGGCGTGCCTGCCTCTATTTGTTCCAGCGCTGGATCGTTCAACCTTTTCGGCCAGCTGAGCCCGCCATACGATACCAACGGCCAGTGGTATTATCCCGGCTCCGGGGGTGCCATGGCGTCGTCCTTCATTGATCCAGCATCAGACCCCGCCGGGACCTATGTGTACACGGTACCGGCCATTGGCAACTGCCCGGCGGCAACGGCCAGCGTGGAGGTGGGCATCACCACGGCGGCCAATGCCGGAACGAGCGGTTCGTTGGCGGTGTGCTCCAACGGCATGCCAGTAGCATTGGTCACCGGCCTGGGCGGGACGCCCGACCCCGGCGGCTCATGGAATTTTGGCGCACCGCCGGTACTGCACGGACCGCAGTATGATCCCGCGATGGACCAGGGAGGCAATTATTTCTATACGGTGACCGGCACCGGCCCTTGCCCCAATGCCACAGCCATTGTACTGGTGCTGGAAACAACCGCACCCAATGCGGGGGGCGACAACACCCGCACGCTTTGCTCCAATGAAGGTGCTTTCAACATGTTTACCGCCCTTGCCCAAAACCCGGAGAGCGGGGGCACTTGGCGACGTGATGGCGCACCGCCCACCACGCATGGTGCCACCTACAATCCGGCCGTGGACAGCAGCGGGGTCTTCCTGTACATCCGCATGGGCATCGGCCCTTGCACCAACGACACGGCCCGGCTCACCGTGGTGGAGGTCCGAGCGCCGCAAGCCGGGGCGGATGCCGCGTTGAACGTATGCCCCTCCGATCCCGTGGTCGATCTTTTCGCCCTGCTGGGAGCCACGGCGGACAGTACCGGTGCTTGGTTCGATGGGAACAACGCTCCCCTGCCGGACAGTTTGTTCCATGCCGCACAGGTGCCCATGGGCACTTACCTCTTCCGGTATGTGGTGCAAGGAGGCTCCCCCTGTGCACCCGATACGGCTGTGGTCACCATTCATGTGGGTGCCGGGCTGAACACGGGCATCGGCGGCAATGACACTATCTGCGGTGCGCTTACCCAGTACGACCTGTTCCTTTCTTTGGGCGGCACCCCTGATCCGGGCGGGGTATGGAGCGAACAAACCGGTGTTGGCGCCATTACCGGCCAGTGGTTGAATGCCACCGCACTGGTGCCCGGCGTGGCCTATCCCCTGGTTTACACCTTGGAGGATCCTTTCTGCGGGCAAGTGCAGAGCGTGGTGCTGTTGTACATCTCACCGTTCCCCGATCCAGGGCCGGATACCACCATGGCATTGTGTGCCACCAGCGCTTCCGTTGATCTTTCCACGTTGTTGCGGAACGGCGATCCCGGAGGGCAGTGGCAGGATCCCGCCGGCGCCCCGGCAGACAGCCTCTTCGACCCCGCCACCGACCCCCCGGGCACCTACAGCTACGTGCTGCCCGGCAATGCCACCTGCGCCGATACGGCCGCGCGCATTTCCATCACTATCAACCCGCCGGCCGATGCCGGAACCGATGGAAGCGGCCAGGCCTGCAATACCGGCCTGGTGCAACTCTTCCCCCTGTTGGGCGGCGATCCGCAGCCCGGTGGCACTTGGGTGGACGTGGACGGAACCGGTGCTCTGACGGGCGGAACAGTGAATGCGGGCCTGTTGGCCCCGGGTACCTACCATTTCAGGTACCGGATCGCTTCGGCAGGCTGCCCGGCGGACAGCGCCGTGGTGGAGCTGGTACTGGTGGAGGGGGTGGTCGTCACGGACGTGCAGCGCGAATGCAACATGCAGGACCGCACTTACGTGGTGCGTTTCACCATTTCCGGAGGCGACCCCGCCAGCTATGCCGTCACGGGCGGAACAGGCCTATTGAGCCCCGTGGCGCCGTACGTGTTCACCAGCGGACCGTTGCTCACCAGCCAACCGTTCACGTTCCAGGCGGATGATGCCAACCATTGCGCACCGGCCTTGGTGGAAGGAACCAGCCCCTGTGTGTTCACCGATGCGGTGTTCGTACCGGAATCCTTCAGTCCCAACGGCGACCAGGTCAACGACCAATTCATCATCCCGGGCATCGAAGGCTACCCCGGTAACACCATCGCCATCTTTAACCGCTGGGGCGGGGAAATGTACCGGGCGAGCGGCTATGACAACGTGCACACCGTGTGGGACGGCAGTTCGCCCGATGCATTGCTGCCGGGCGATGCCGCCACGGGCACCTACTATTATGTGCTGGACCTGGGCAACGGCTCGGAACCGCTCAAAGGCTTTGTTTACCTGAACCGATGAGGTACGGGCACGCGCTTCCCCTGCTGTTGGCAGCAGCGCTCCTGGGCAATTCCCAAGCCCGGGCGCAGCAGGACCCCATGTACAGCCAATACATGTTCAATACCTTGGCCTTCAACCCGGGTTACGCCGGCAGCGCGGACGTGTTCACGGCCCTGTTGCTCAGCCGCCACCAGTGGCTCGGATTCCAAGGCGCCCCGGGCACGCAAACACTCGCTTTGCACTCCCCATTGCCGGGTGACAAGCTGGCGCTGGGCGGCAACCTCATACACGATGTAACGGGCCCTGCCAAACAAAACAGCGCTTTCATCGACCTGGCGTACCGCATCCGCACCGGCCCCGGTTCCCGGCTGGCATTCGGCCTGAGCGGCGGGATGAACCTCTTCCAAGCCGACCTGGCGGCGTTGGAGACCGTGACGCCCGATCCACGCAACGGCAACATCAGCAGCAAACCACTGCCCAACTTCGGCTTCGGCGTGTATTGGCATACCCCGAGGCACTATGTTGGGCTGAGCGCCCCCAAACTTTTGGAAAACAAGATCGGCGGGGATGGCACGGTGGTGACCAGCCAGGAGTTCAGGCACTACTTCCTGATGGCCGGAATGGTGCTGGGCATTTCGCCTGATGTGCAGTTCAAACCGGCCGTCATGCTGCGCGTGGTGCAAGGTGCCCCATTGTCGTTGGACCTCAACGCCAACTTCCTGCTCCGCGAGCGGGTATGGTTCGGTGCCCTCTACCGCTGGGGCAATGCCATGGGCCTGATGGGCCAATTCCAAGTGAACGAGCAATTGCGGCTGGGCTACGCTTTTGACATGACGACCAACACACTGGGCGCCTACAACGCGGGCACCCATGAGCTCATGATCGGGTACGACTTCAAATTCACCAAAGGGCGCACGGTATCCCCGCGTTATTTCTGATGCGCACCCTCCTCTGCCGCTTTCTGCTGCTGCTGGGCACCATAGCACCGGTTGTGCCCGTGTTGGCCCAAGGACAGGCGGAAACGCACAGCCGCATGGGAGACCGCTATTACGCGCGCATGGCCTATGCCCAGGCCAAGGCCGAATACCGGATCGCCGCAGATATGGGCGCCTTGAACGAACATGTGGTGAAACGACTCGCCGATTGTTCGATGAAACTGGGCGACACCCACGAGGGGGAGCGCTGGTATGCCCAAGTTGTAAAATACCTCAACCGCGAACCGATCGACCTGTACATGTATGCCCAAGCGCTCAAGGGCAATGGCAAATATGCCGAGGCGGAAACATGGATGGACCGCTATTTGGCCATGGGCAACAGGGAAGGGGAGCCCAAACGAAGCAACATCGTGGACTTCGCCGCCAAGTTCACCGGCAGCATGGACCGTTTTTCCGTGAAGCGCGTTTCGGTGAACACGCCCTTGGATGACATGGCCGCCACGTGGGACGGCGATCAGCGCATCATCTTCTGCTCCACCAGGGATTCCTCCATCGGTGTGCAATGGCGGGCGGCCTGGAACGAACAGCCTTTCCTGGACCTTTATTCCGCGCAGCGGCAGCCGGACGGCGACCTGATCGATGCCCGCGCATTGCCAGGCAATGTGAATTCGCGCCTGCATGACGGCCCCGCCGTGGTGGCACCAGATGGTTCCCTGTGGTACACCCGCACCAATGCGCTCAGGAGCAAACAGGGCATACACCGCTTGAGCATCTTGCATGCCCAACGCGAAGGTGAGGGGTGGAAAGGAGCGGATCCCTTTCTGTACAACAACCCGGAATGCTCGGTCGGCCATCCGGCCATCAGCGCCGATGGCAAGTGGCTGTTCTTCATCAGCGACATGCCCGGCGGGTACGGAGGCACGGACCTTTACGTGTGTGAGAACAGGGGGGGGCAATGGGGCGAGCCGCGCAACCTGGGTGCGGGAGTGAACACTTCCGCCAACGAGCTTTTCCCGTTCATGGCCGCTGACGGCACCTTGTACTTCTCCAGTGCCGGGCCTCCCGGCCTGGGCGGATTGGACGTGTTTGCGACCAAGCCCAGCAGCAACGGGGAGTTTTCATTCTCGGTGAACGTGGGTGCGCCGGTGAACGGGCCCAAGGATGATTTCGCCTTTGTGATCGATGGCTCCAACGCCACCGGATATTTCACCAGCGACCGGCCCGGAGGCCCCGGCGGCGATGATCTTTTTGCCTTCCGCATGCACTACCCGCTGGAACAGCGCTACCTGTGCACCGGTACGGTGATCGATGACGACAACGCCGAGCCCGTGGCCAGCGTGGAGGTGGCCTTGCTGGATGCCCAAGGCACCGTGGTGGAGCACGCCGTCACTGATTCGCTCGGGAGGTATTCCTTTCCCGTGAAGGAAAGCATGGAGTATGCGGTCCGGGCGCGCATGGCGGGCCACTATGAGGCGCTGGTGCACCTGAGCACGGAGCGCATCAAACAGGTGCAGATCATGGTGCGTGATGTGCACCTGGTCCCGGATGCGGGGATCTGGCTGCGCGGCGTGGTGCGCTACAAGGACCAGCCCGGGTTTGCCGAGGGCGTGAAGGTGAGCGTGGTGAACCTCACCAGCTTCTTCAGCGAGGTTCACGCCTCGGATGCCGGCGGCGATTTCCTGTTCCGCCTGCAGGCCAACGAGGAATTCGAGGTGGTGCTGGAGAAACCCGACTTTTACACCATCAGCGTGCCGGTGAGCACCATGGGCATGGAGCGCGGCGTGCTGGAGCTGGGCGGGCAAGGCGCGTTGGCCATGGAACCCGTGCAGGTTGGGCGCTTTTTACCGATGAAGTTCGTGAAGTGGAGCGATGGCGGTGCAACCTTGCCGCCCACCGCGCTGGCCGAACTGGACCAGCTGGCGGACCGGGTGCAGGTGAACCCGTCGTTGAAGTTCGAACTGGCGGTGCATGCAGACACGCGCTTGAACCCGGAAGCAGCGATGAAACTGTGCCGGGCCCGGGCCACGGCCATCGCCGACCACCTGCGTACCAAGGGCATCCGCAACGACCATCTTGAGGTGAAGCCCTACGGCACCACGAAGCCGCAGGTGCCCTGCGGGCCCGGTGTGGAGTGCACTCCGGCACAGCACCAGGAGAACGAGCGGGTGGAGTATGCGGTCACGGCCGTCACCGGCCCGTGAGTGGCCCTGGCAGGGCGGCACAGACGAAGCCTTTGCGTGCCAGCCCATCCAGGATCGGTACCAGTGCGGCCTGTAGGCAGGCTGCACTTTTCCGGTTGTCGTGCAGCACGATGATGCTCCCGGACCGCACCCGGCGCAGCACGTGCCTGGCGCAGGCGGAACCGCTGCGGCCGGGCCGGTAATCATGCCCCATCACATCCCACATCACCACGCGGTACCGGTTGCTGAGCGCATGCAGCAGGCCCAGGGGCATATGGCCGTATGGCGGACGGAACAGGCGGGTACCGATGGCCGCTTCGCCGCGCAGCACATCGCGCTGGTACGTCCGGCGCAGCGTGCGCCAGCCATCGCTATGGCCCCAGGTGTGGTGGCCCAAGACGTGCCCTTCTTCGCTGATGCGCCGCACCAGTTCCGGGTGGGCCTCGGCCTGCCTACCCAGGCAGAAGAAGGTGGCCTTGGCACCGCGTGTCGCCAACGTGTCCAACACCCATGGCGTGATCGTCGGCAGGGGGCCGTCATCGAAGGTGAGGAACACCTGGTTCCCCGCGTTAGGCACCCGCCATAGTAGCCGGTGGTCCAATGCGGCCAGTAGCCGCAAGGCCGGCCGGAAGGCCATCAGAACCGGGCGTTGATCGTACGCCGGCCCTGGGTGGCCATGTCCTCCAGTTTCATCTGGTACAACGTGTCCACCTCCGCCGATCGCTGGAGCAGCTTGGTGGCCAGGGCTTGCTGGCCATGCACCTGTGCGGTGCGGGCCAGGCGGTCCATCACCAGTTTGCCTAGGTTCATGTCATCGCCCACCTGTTCGGCGAAGTGCGGGGAGAGGCTCAGGTACCAGGCCATGTTCTCGTCCATGATGGTGAACAGGCGTTCGTTGAGCCGGTTGGCCGAGGTGGTATCGCCCGCCTGGTAGTACGCTTCGATGATGGGCAGCATGATGCGGTCGTAGGGTACGTTGTGTTCGGGCATCCGGGCCTGCGCCAGGTCCAGTACCTGCTTGGCCTCCTCCTTGCGTCCTTCAGCCGCCAGCTCGGTGGCCAGCGTGGCGATCTGCAGCCGCAGGTTGGTGGTCATCCGCAGCACGTTCTCGTCCAGGTACACGCCGTCCGCATGGTCCATGCCGCCCCACTTGAACTTGTTCATCACGTTGTCCAACATGATGTCCGTGGCCACGCTGCCGTAGGTGTTGGCCGTGGAGGATTTCCCGGCCACGGCCACCAGGCGGTAGGTTAGGCCCTCCAAGCGGAAATAGTCCTGCAGGTTCAGGTAGCTGTCGGGCCCGGTGGTCACCGCGAAGTAAATGGGCCGTTTCCAATCGTTGTTGGCCAGCAGGTCCATCATCAGGAAGTGGTTCTTCATCACGTACTGGCGGTTCACCGTCCAGCGCACATCACCGGTGAATAGCGCGGTGTCCTTGGCCGTGAGCATGCCTTGTGGGCCGAAGACGTACGCACTGTCGGCCGTTATGCGGAAGCGCTGGGCCGGGATGTAGGCGTCTGTCTTGCCCAGTTGGAAGATCTGCTGCAGGTTGCGGTCGTCCGTGGCGAAATCCATGGCGCGCTTCAGGTCCAGGTATCCGGGGATCTTCTCATTGGGGATCAGGGCCACCACATCGCGCGTGCCTTGGCGGTACTTGGCCGGGTCCATCTTGAACGGTACCGGTTCGCTGGCATAGGCCTTGCGCCGCATCTGGTCGATGTACCAATCGGTGTTCAGCAGGCTGAGGTTCACCACACGCACATCGGTACGGATGCCTTCCACCTCTTGGGCGTACCACAGCGGGAAGGTATCGTTGTCGCCATTGGTGAACAGGATGGCGTTGGGTGCGCAGCTCTCCAGGTAGTCCGCAGCAAGGTCGCGCGCGGGGTAGCGGTTGCTGCGGTTGTGGTCATCCCACTCGGCGCGCACCATCACCACGGGCACCAACAACCCGATGAGGGAGGCGGCCAGTGCACTGGTCCGGTCGTTCTTCAAGCTGCGCAGCAGGTGCATGGCGCCCAAGGCAGCACCGCCGGCCAACCCCATGTAGAAGATGGACCAGGAGATGGAGTGGTCGCTGCCGGCCAGCAGTTCCGCCAGGAACTTCAGGGCACCGATGCCGAGGGTGCCGCCTACGGCGTACATCAATTCCTTGCGCGTGATGGAGCGTGCGGCATCGAAAAGCGCATACACGCCCAACCCGATCCAGATCGCGAAGGCATAGAACGACCCCACGTAGGCATAGTCGCGTTCACGGGGTTGGAAGGGGTACTGGTTCAGGTAGATCACGATGGCCAGCCCGGTGAAGAAGAAGAGGAGCATCACCACGCTCCAGTTGCGCACGTCGCGGCTCAGTTGGTACACCAGCCCGATCAGGCCCAGCAGCATGGGCAGCAGGAACAGTTTGTTCATGCCCTTGTTGTTGGTCATGCTGGACGGCAGGGTGTCCTGGTTGCCCAGGCGCTGGGCATCGATGGCCTTGATGCCCGTGTACCAATTGCCGTCGGTGATGCCGCCGTGGCCCTGGATGTCGTTCTGGCGGCCGGCGAAGTTCCACAGGAAGTAGCGCCAGTACATCCAGTTCACTTGGTAGTCGAAGAAGAACTTGAAATTCTCCAGTTGGGTGGGCTTCTGGATCACCGTGGGTTTTCCCTCGCGATCGGTGGTGCGCACGGCCACGCCCTTGAAGTTGCTCCACTGCTTGTACGCCTCCACGTGGTTGGCCTGCGAGCTGTACATGCGCGGGAAGAGCATGGTGGTGGCGGGGTCGTACACCGGCTCGGTGCCCTTGCGGGCGTCGGTGACCACATACTCGTTCGCCACGGTGTGGCCCGGGTTTTCGGCCAGGTAGTGGTCGGCGCTCCATCCGTCATAGAACACTTTCACCGTGCGGTTGCCCTTCATGACCTTCCAGGTGGCGGTATGCACGGGGTTGCCGTCGCCGCGCTGGTTGGCCAGCTGGCTGCCCCAGAACTGGCCCATCATCAAGGGGCGGTCGCCGTACTGCTCGCGGTTGAGGTAACTGAGCAGGTTGAATACGTTCTCCGGATTGTTCTCGTCGATGGGCGGGTTGGCGTTGCTGCGCACCACGATCATGGCGTAGGTGCTGTAGCCAAGCAGGATCACGGTGACGCCCAGGAGCACCGTGTTGAACACCACCTTGCCCTTGCGTTGGGTCCAATGCAGGCCCCAAGCCACCAGGCCGATGAGCAGAGCCGCATACACCAATGTGCCGGTGTTGAACGGTAGGCCGAAGTCGTTGACGAAGAGCAGCTCGAAGCTGCCGGCCATTTTCACCAGCCCTGGGATGATCACCGCCTGGATGGCCCCCAGGATGAGGGCGGAAATGATGAAGGTGTAGATGATGCCCTTGCGGGTGACCTTGTATTTCTTGAAGTAGTACACGAAGGCGATGGCCGGGATGCAGAGCAGGTTGAGCAAGTGCACCCCGATGCTCAAGCCCATCAGGTAGGCGATCAGGATCAGCCAGCGGGTGTTGTGGGGCTTGTCCGCCTCGCGTTCCCATTTCAGGATGGCCCAGAACACGATGGCCGTGAAGAAGGAGGAAAGCGCGTAGACCTCGCCTTCCACGGCACTGAACCAGAAGGAATCGCTCCAGGTGTAGGCCAACGCGCCCACGATCCCGCTGCCTAGCACAGCGATGATCTTGCCGGAGGTGAGCTCCTCATCGCCCTTGCGCACGGCCAGGTACCAGGCCATGTGGGTGATGCTCCAGAAAAGGAAGAGGATGGTGAAGGCGCTGGCCAGGGCGCTGAGCACGTTCACCGCCACGGGCACGTTCTCCACGGCAACGAACGCACTGGCCACCCGGGCCATGAGCATGAACAGGGGTGCGCCAGGGGGGTGGCCCACTTCCAGCCGGTAGGCCGTGGCGATGAACTCCCCACAGTCCCAAAAGCTGGCCGTAGGCTCGATGGTCGCGAGGTACGTGAGGGCGGCCACCAGGAATACGGCCCAGCCGGTAAGGACGTTCAGCTTGTTGAAATTCATGGGGTTGGATCGCGGGGAATGGCGGCGAAGCTACCCAAACTCGCTACATGGTGAGCAGGGTGTGCGGTTGTATTGCGGATCTTTCTAAATTTGCCGCGCTTTCACGGTGGCGCAAGCCTGCTTGGGAAGCGGAATTGGCCGATGGTGTAACTGGCAACACGTCTGATTTTGGTTCAGAAGAGTCTAGGTTCGAGCCCTAGTCGGCCAACAGAAGAACCCCGCGGAAGCGGGGTTTTTTCATGGGGCTCCGCCTGGGTGCACCGCAGGTGATCCCGGGCCATGGCCCGCCGGATCCTGCCGGAGCAGGTCCTTCATGCAGGCGTACAGGTCCGGCAGGGTGGCCTGGTAGTCCAGGGGGCGCTCAAAGAAGTTCTCCACCGCTACGGCAAAGAACTCCGCCTGGTTGGTACCTGCGTACTTGCGGAAGAAGCGTTCCTCTCCGGCGTTGATACGCGCTATCTCCTCCCGGGCCAATTCCTGCCAGCGCAGTCGTAGGTCGGTTTCCAGGAAGTCGTCCTCGCCGTTCTCGATGCTGTTCTCCAGCCACAGGGCATGGGCCGTCTCATGCAGGCCCAGATTGCGGCCATCGGCCGGGTTGGCATGGCCCTCCTGGAAATGGGCCCAGGAGAGGACGATGGCGCGTTTCGCGGGGTTTACCTCGCCCAAGTGCCTGCGCCCGGTACGTTTGTTCACGTAGGCTCCGGGAAAGATGTGGATGCGGGTGAAGTGGCGCAGCAACACCCGTTCGAGGCCGAGCGTGACCTGGGCCATGGTCCCGGCGATGCGTACCCGCATTTCCCAGGAAACCGGAAAGCCCTTGCCCAACCAGTCCTTTTCGTAGAGCAGTTCCTTCACGCGCCGGTCGAACTCCTTGCGCTGCGCGTGGTCCAGTGTCCGGTAATAGGCGTTCCACCGCTCCAGGGTGGCGCGGTGTGCCTTGGAGAGCGGCACCAGCCCGTAGGCGGCAATGCCCACCGCGTCCATGAACTCCTTGGTGAACTTCAACAGGAACGCCACGGCCATGACGGTGAGGAGGAGGGCCATGACGACCTGGAATACGGTTTCCATCGGCCGGGTCAATACGTCAACTTGGTTCCCATGGCCTTCCAGGCGGAGAACAGGGCAGCGGCTTCCGTGCCCAGCCGTTGTTCCATGGGGAATTTGCGTTGCTGCGGTGGCAACGGCAGCTCGTCGTAGATCAGCTGGTCATCAAAGCCGGCATCGGCGGCATCGGCGCGTGTGGCCGCGTATACAATGCGTGCCGGCCGGGCCCAATACAAGGCGCCCAAGCACATGGGGCAGGGCTCGCAACTGGTGTACACCGTGCAGCCATCGAGTTGATAGGTTCCCAGGTTCGCACAGGCGTCGCGGATGGCCACCACCTCCGCATGGGCCGTGGGATCATTGCTGCTGGTAACGCGGTTGTTGCCGCTGCCCACCACCTGGCCGTCCTTTACGATCACGCAGCCGAAGGGGCCACCATCACTGCGCTCCATGCCTTCCCGTGCGAGTGCGATGGCCTTGCGCAGGAAAGTTTCATCTTGCTCGTTCATCGGTGGAAAGATAGCGGGCAGCTATGCCGCGCTTGGCGATCATGCTTCCCACAACCCTGCCTCGATCACCTCCACACAATGCCGGTCCGGGTCGCGGAAATAGAAGCTGCGGTGGCCGTGGGGCCAAACATGGTCGTGCTCAACTACAATGCCCGCGTTCACCACAAATGCACGCCAGGATTCGTATTGTCCGGGAGCAGCCTCAAAAGCAAAGTGCAATTCACCGGATCCGAAGTGGCGCGGAACATCATGCTGGTCCTTGGTTCGATCGGCATTGAAGCACAGCAGCACGGAACTCCCGGCACGGAAAAACACCAACAGCCCGGGCTTGTGGTTGAAACACTCCAGGCCGAGCCGGTCCGCGTAAAAGGCGCGGGTGCGTTCGGTATCGGCCACGTAGAGGCAGGTTTCCTTGATGCCGATCAGGGGTGGGGAGGGCATGGAAGCAAGGTACGGTGAGGGGCAATAATGTTACCGCAAAGGATCCACCCCGATAGATGCCGACCATCTCCGGGGGCCATGCACTACAAGGGCGCATTCGGCTCTATTTCTACCGCAGGGACGCCATCCCCACTGATGCCAACCAGCTCCGTGGGACCCTGCGCAACATCGCTCGTGAAGTACATCATCATCAGGGCCTCCTTCAAGGCACTCCGGCATTCGCGTAAGCGGCGGGAGACCCTGGTAGAGCTAAGAATCCGCACCATCTGGCCGTCACTTTTTCGCGTGATGGAACAGAAAGGCGGAAGTGCCCCACAACGCGATGAAAGGACTGTTGATCGCGATGACGGGGAACACCTCGTCAGGCTGCACCAAGCGGGCAACGAAAGCGAAGACGGTGATCAGCAATTGGGCGATCGCCACGGCCAGCATCGTGATCGACAGGCCCTTGGCCCTGAAACGGGCAGCGAACGAGCCGGTGAGCGCTACGGGCAGCAGCATGAAGTAGAGCACGTTCGCCGGGTTCGCACCCGAGCCCACCAGGCCCACCGCCGCATTGCTCCAGGTAAGCAGCAAGGCTGCCGCGAGCGCGACGCCCGCCCCGGCCCGGAAGGCCGTGCCGCTGCGCTTACGCACAAGCACCTCCACGGTGAGGCCCGTGCCGATGAGTACCACGGCGGCAAAAATGAAATCGGCCGCGGTCCAAACCACTTGGCCACTGAACTGCATGGCGATCGCCGGCAGCAGCAGCAGCACCGCCACAAGCGTCCATCCCAGTACCCGCAAGCGCGGCAGCCACCGGGCATCCGTGCTTCCCTGTGCATCCGTTGGCCTGTTCCTTTCGTTGGTCATTGTGTTCCGTTTTTGGTTGTTCGTTGTTCGTTGCGGAGCGCGGTACGCATGGATCTCCGCCTCCGGCGCAAACCTGCGGACATGCCGTGTGAGCCGCATGATGCGTTTGTGAGATATTTGTGATATGATCCTGACCACCGGCGTGTACTGCTTCGATCACTTCAGGCTGGACCTTGAGGGGCGCCAGCTCTGGAACGGAACCAAGCCGGTGGAGATCAACGGGCGGTCCTTGGACGCCTTGGCCTTGCTGGTGGCCGAAGCCGGGCAACTGGTGCGCAAGGAGCGCTTCTTCGATGAGGTGTGGACCGGGGTGATCGTGAGCGACAGCGCCCTGACGCAATGCATCAAAACGATCCGCAAGGAGCTGGGCGATGATGCCATCAACCCGCGATACGTGCAGACCGTGCCCCGCTATGGCTACCGTTTTGTTGGCCAAGTGGAACGCATGGAAGCTGCAGCGCCCGCACCGGTGGTGGCCGTTCCGGCCGGGGGCAAGGAAGCTTCCGCGGAACACGGCACCACGGATACCCCGGCTTTGCATCGGGCCGTAACGGAAGGCTTGGCGGGCACGTTGGGAGGCGGCGTGGCCGGACTGGTGGGCGGCTTCATCTATGGGCTGGCCACCGCCCAAGGCCCGGGCAGCGGCATGGGCACCATCTCCACCTTGGTGGTCTTCATCAGCCTCGGCGTGTTCATCGGCCTTGCCGGTGGCCTGGGCGTAAGCGGGGGCATGGCGGCGGGCAGCTGGTACGGCCAGGGCCGCATGGGCTGGCCCTTGCTTGGTGCAATGGTCGGCGGCATGCTCGTGGGCGGGGTGGCCCAACTGGTGGGGCTGGATGCCTTCAGCCTGCTCTTCGGCCTGCGGCCCCGCGCCATCACCGGCCCGCTGGAAGGTGCTGCGGTGGGCGCGGCCTTGGCCTTGGGCGCGCAGCTTGCCGGGGGCTTCGGTGCCAAGCCGTGGTGGCGGCCGGTTGCCGGTTCCGCCGTGGCCGCTGCGGTGGTGGGCGTGCTCATCCCCTTGCTGGGCGGGCACCTGTTCGCAGGCAGCCTGCAAGGGCTTGTGCAAACTTTCTCCCGGTCCCAACTGCGCATGGCCGCGCTCGGCAACCTGTTCGGCGATGGGCAGCTCGCCCCCGTCACCCAAGCCCTCCTTGGCGGTATCGAGCTGCTGATCTTCGCCAGTTGTGTAGTGGGAGGCATTGCGCTGGCAAAGCAGCGACAAACTGTAAAGGGGCACTGACCACCCGGAGGTTTGGAGGGCACCAAAGGCAAACGCATCCAAGGCCCTCCTATAGCGCGACCGTCCTCTACTCGTGCGTGTGTGTTTGCAAGCGGGTGTACGAAGGCACGAGCGGATGACGCTCGCAGGAGTGTAGGCAAGGTAGCGTTACGGTGGTGGGGGGGACATTTGCCCGCGGCCATGCGGGGCGATGAGCATACCTTGTTGGCCATGAGGTCCAGTTTTGCATGGCTAGGTAGCACTATTCTCATCGCTTGTTCGGCCGGCCCGGATTCCACCGCACCGCCCAGGCATCCCGCCACGCGAACGTGGCCCACCAATGCCCCGGTGGCTGAACTATCCGATGCGCAGCAAGCCTCCATGGAGGCGCTCAATACTCTTCAGGTGAATACCCAGGAAAACCGCCTCTATTCCACCTTCGCCAACATCCCGCAGCCCTGCTATCCACCCGACACCAACTTTTCGCTGACGCGCGTACAGCTGCAGGACGCCTTGCAGCTTTTCGTAGCCAGGCACTACCCGGCACTCCCGGTCGATCAGCGGGTTGCACTGGTCTCCAAGGCGGTCATGGCCCAAGACGATTATATCGTGCTACTCTGCCGCGAAGGAATCCCGGCTAATGGTGCATCGCCAATGTCCGGGACCTGGGTGATCCCGAACCTGCTGGGGCAACGTGATGTCGTGCTCGTCTGGTGAGCCTGTCTTTCGCTTTTGCTGCACCCGCAGGGCCTCCACCTCAATGATGCCAATCATCTCCCTAGGACCCTGCGGTACCTGGGCGCATTCAGCTTTTATACTCATGTGCTCGACCTCCAACACAGAGTCCCGACGCGGAGACCCCACGGGAGGAACAATTCCACATCTTGGTTCCCATCGTGAGCGGGCGCGAAGCGATTTCTCCAATCTTCTGATCTTCTGATCCTCCTCAACTATCCACCCCACTGTTCCCCAAGAGAGGCGAAGAAAGCTTGGTGCCCTCCGCATCGCCCATCATTTCCACCAAGGACCTGATCAGCTTGTCAACGCCTTCTCGCGTTGCTTGATCCGTGATCGTAGCATCGCTGCCCACCTTGGTGCGCACGGCGGAGATCAATAGCTGGCTGTCCTGCGTCATCCGGGATTCGATGATCAGCAAGGTGCCCAACATGGACTGGTGGGCCTTTTCACCGGAGAGTGATGCGGTGACCAGCGCCACCGGCTTCTTGGAAAACTCCATGGAGGAAACCGTCCAGTCGATCGCGTTCTTCAGCGCACCCGGAACGCCGATCGCATATTCCGGGGTGCAGATCAGCACGCCGTCCGCTGCGCGCAACTGTTTGCGGAAATCGGCCACTTCCGCAGGAACATCCGCATTGTCACGATCGGGATTGAACTGCGGCAGTTGTTCCAGTCCGCTGTACAACTGCACGGAAAAGCGGTCATGTGCCAGCCGGGCAATGGCGTGGATCACGTTCAGGTTGGATGATGCGGCCCGTGTGCTTCCGCAGATGGCGAGGACGTTGAACATCTTGAATTGGTCGATCAGATGATCATCCGATCGCCAACCCCAACTCCTTCAGCTGCACCGCATCGATCGGGCTGGGCGCATCGATCATCACATCCTTGCCGGCGTTGTTCTTGGGAAAAGCGATGAATTCCCTTATGTCGCTGCGGCCGCCGAAGAGGCTAACCCAGCGATCAAATCCGAAGGCCGCGCCGCCGTGCGGTGGAGCGCCGTACTCGAAGGCGTCCATGAGGAAACCGAACTTGGCGCGGGCATCGGCATCGCTGAAGCCCAGCACGCGGAACATGGCCTCCTGCATGGCGCGGTCGTGGATGCGGATGCTGCCGCCGCCGATCTCCGTGCCGTTGATCACCAGGTCGTAGGCGTTGGCCTTTACACTGCCCGGATCGCTCTCCAGCTTGTGCGCATCCTCCGGCTTGGGCGCGGTGAAGGGATGGTGCATGGCGTGCCAATGGCCGGTCTCTTCATCCTGCTCCAGCAACGGGAAGTCCACCACCCACAGCGGACTGAATTGGGCGGGATCGCGCAGGTTGCAGAGGTCGCCGAGGTGCAGGCGCAGCTCGTTCAGTTGCTTGCGCGTCTTGTCCGCCTTGCCGGCCATGATGCACAGCAGGTCGCCTTGTTTCATGCCGCAGCGCGCGGCCCATTGCTGCAATTGCTCCGGGGTGAAGAACTTGTCCACGGTGCTTTTCAGGCCTTCCTCGGTCCATCTCAGGAACACGATGCCGGTGGCGCCGATCTGCGGGCGCTTCACGAAGTCGATCAACGCATCGGTCTGCTTGCGGCTCCAACCCGCGCAGCCTTCAGCGTTGATGCCCACCACCAGTTCGGCCTCGTCGAAGACCTTGAAGCCTTTTCCCCTGGCGAGGTCCTCCCCCCTCTCCTTGGGAGAGGGGCCGGGGGTGAGGTATTGGAACTTCATCCCAAACCGCAGGTCGGGCTTGTCGCAACCATACGTACGCATGGCCTCGTCGAAGCTCATCCGCAGGAAGGGCGCATTGAATTCCTTGCCGAGGATGGACTTGAAGAGGTGCTTGGCCAGGCCCTCGAACATGTTCAGGATATCCTCCTGCTCCACGAAGGCCATCTCGCAGTCGATCTGGGTGAACTCCGGTTGGCGGTCGGCGCGCAGGTCTTCATCACGGAAGCATTTCACGATCTGGAAATAACGGTCCATGCCGGCCACCATCAGCAGTTGCTTGAAGGTCTGCGGGCTTTGCGGCAGGGCGTAGAACTCGCCTTGGTGCATGCGGCTGGGCACCACGAAGTCGCGGGCACCCTCCGGCGTGCTCTTGATCAGCACGGGTGTTTCCACTTCCAAAAAGTGCTGCGCGCTGAGGTAGTTGCGCGTTTCGATGGCCATGCGGTGGCGCAGCTCGAAGTTCTTGCGCACGTTGGCCCGGCGCAGGTCCAGGTAGCGGTACTTCATGCGCAGGTCGTCGCCGCCGTCGGTCTCCTCCTCAATGGTGAAGGGCGGTGTTTTGGCTGCGTTGAGCACCTTGAGCCCAGTAACAATGAGCTCGATGTCACCCGTGGGGATGTTGTTGTTTTTGCTCTCGCGCTCCTTCACCATGCCGGTGGCCTCCACCACGTACTCGCGGCCCAAGGCATTGGCCTGGTCGCACAGGGCCTTGTCGCGCTCGGCATTGAAGCTGAGCTGGGTGATGCCGTAGCGATCGCGCAGGTCCACGAAGGTGAGGCCGCCCATGGCGCGGCTGCGCTGGACCCATCCGGCGAGGGTCACGGTTTTTCCGGCATCGGCGAGGCGGAGCTCACCGCAGGTGTGGGTACGGTACATGGGAAAAAGATGCCTTTGGGAAAGGCTGCGGCAAATTTACCGCAGGCGGAAAAGCTATTGTACGGTGAAGGTGAGGCTCCGCCGGGTGGCGTCACCGTTGGTCTCCACGGCCAGCACGCTCCAGTCCTCGGTGCGCGGCTCGTTGCCCATGATGGCCGGGAAGTCCACGGCCATGGGGTTCTGCGTGAAGGGGAAGGTGTCCTGCTTGGCCCAGTTGCCGCCGTTCACGCGCATTTCCACGTACACCACGTCCAGGTCCTTGGAGCCTTTGGCCACCATGGCGCCGATGCGCAGTGTATCGCCCAAGCCCACGGTATCGCTCTGGAAGGTGTAGCCGGAATCGGTGCGGAAGGTGATCCCTGCGGGCTGGTAGCCCATATCGTCCTGGTCTTCCGGGGTGCAGGCCGTATGGACCAGCAACAGGCCTGCCACTGCGGTCAAGGCAAGGATCTTGCGCATGGCTGCGAAGGTAGTTCGACTAAATGACGACCTGCACGCGCATGATGGAACTTTCAGCAGGGTGCATAGATTTGGGAACCAGGCACAGCGAATATGATAGCACAGCGTTTTTATTGGATTGCATCAGTCTTCGTTGTGGCGCAGAGCGTGGTATTGGCCCAATCCGCGCCAACGAGTTATCAATCCGAGTTTTTAGATATCGGATCGCGCACGATCGATGTCAGCAAGCCGGTCGGTGTCATTGAAGGGAAGGCCTCCGTGAGTGCTACGGGTGCCGCCAACTACACCATTCCGGTACCACTTCCACCGGGCACGAACGGTATTGCGCCACATTTGGCGATCGTGTACAATTCGCGTGGTGCGGATGGCCTACTGGGCACCGGATGGTCGCTTTCCGGTACATCCTCCATAGTTCGGTCCGGCAAGAATTTTTTCCATGACCAGGCCAGTACCCCCATCCAGTTCAGTGCCAACGACCGGTTTCTGCTGGACGGCCAACGCTTGGTGTTGACGAGTGGGTCCAACTATGGCCAAACCGGAACGGTGTACGATACGGAGAACGCCACATTTGCAACAATAACGGCGGTAGGCACCTATGGTAGCGGTCCTGCTTCTTTCACCATGGTCACCAAGGAGGGGATTACCATGGAGTATGGGACCAACGCGAGCACGATCCGCACTTCAGACGATCAAGAGGTCTTGGCATGGCGGCTCTCCCGCGTCCGGGATGCCTATGGGAATACGATGTGTTACAACTACGGCGACCTCGACGGTGAACCCATGTTGCTCAGCATCACCTATGCTCAAAATGCAGCACAAGGGCTGAACGCCTATTGCACGGTCGATTTCACCTATTCCTACAGGTCTGACCCGAATATGGCCAGTGTGCCTCGTAGGGTACTGTACCAGCGCCACCTGTTGGACCGAATTACCGCAACCGTGACCGCTCCGGAGAATGGCGGAGCCACCGATCATGTGTTCCGGTCCATGGAATTCAAGTACTGCCTTCGTGATCTTGGCCGATCCTATTTGAACGAGGTGGTGGAACATGGAAGGGACAATACCAGCTCGTTGAACACGACCGTTATACAGTATGGTGATGAAACGGAGGATGCCGTTGAAGGCACGGGCATAACCATTCCGGTTGAGGAATTGTCCGATGTGTATACGGGCGACTACGACGGTGACGGTCGGAGTGATGTCCTCAGGGCATATTACACCATCGATGCGGGCGAGAAACGGGTAACCCAACTAAGGGTCTATCCTGCCAATGGAGACCCCGCGTATACGCACGTCCTTTCAAGTTCAGCCTTCTATGCCAATCTGCCGAACACCGGTGATAACCACCAGTCCTTTCTGAGCACCGATTTCAACGGGGATGGGAAAGATGATATCTGCATTGTGCATACGCAGTATGCCCCTGGCGGTGGGTCGGTCTTTGATTTCCTTCTAAATAAGGTCCAGCTGCTCCTTAGCACACCAACAGATAGCGTGGATTACACAACTGTGGAGTATGATCCACCGGATGCTGCCTTCCCCGGCATCATGGACCCGTCAAATTCCATCCTATACGGTGATTTTGACGGCGATGGCAAAACGGAGCTGATCGTGCATTGCGTGGTGCCTTCTCTTTATACAGTATACAAATTGTCCATGCTCAAGGATGGGGCTTGGATCGAACTGCCCGTGCCTGCAGGGACTGACAATAACTTGAAGAATCCCGACCGTATGATGGTCGTGGACGTGAACGGCGATCGCAAGCACGACCTGCTGGTGCTTAACCAACCTACGTACAACTGGAACTACCCGAACAGCTGCTCCGTGTACAGTTGGAACGGTATAGCCATGGAGAATATCTCCACATCGGCGATCCCGTCCGCCACCATGAAGTCAGATCCGGGGGATGACCTGATCTATGCCGTATATCCCGGTGATTTCAATGGAGATGGAAATACGGACCTGCTCGTGAACGCGGATCTTTCCTCCATTGACAAGTGGCGCATCTATTTCTCCAACGGAACAGGCTATTCCAGCACTTACGCCCCGTTCACATTCGCGCCGTTGCCTGCGTGGCCAAGCGACCGGTTCCGCATCGTGGTGGCGGACATCAACGGTGACGGGCGCAGTGATGTGTTCCACTTTCACAGCCCATCCGGAACGAATAATTTATCAATATACTATTCGGTGGGGCATACGGGGTGGGCGCCCATTTTCAATGCAGAGCACATGCATTTGGCAACCCCGCTGGGCACGCTCTACCCGTGTGATCAGAATGGGGATGGCCGTGTGGACATTGTCAGTTTCACGGGATGGAATGCACCGTTGCGCACCCTGTTGATCAACCATGATGGCCGCGAGCGGCTGTTGCTCAAGATCGCGAACGGCATCAATGCCACCACCGAGTTCCACTATGCATCAGCACCGCAAGCCTTGTTGAACAGCACCACGGACCGGTCCTATCCGATCATCAGGACCAATTTCCCGATCGATCTGGTGGACACATTGACCGTCCCCGACGGGATTGGCGGCACAACCAGGGAGGTCAGAAGATATTATGATGCATTCGTGCATGTAGGAGGCCGTGGGTTGATGGGGTTTATGATCACGTCCTGCGAGAATGTTGAAACGGGCAACGCATGGAATACGTGGAATTCCTTCGATGAATCTTACGCTATGGCCCTCCCGGATCATTCCGCCATTTCGGTGGAGGGCTTGGGCCCGTTGAGCGTTACCGCAAGCGCTGTCAATTGGTCGCCCGTGGTCACTACGGTATCACCGGGCCGATTCTCCATCCGGATGCCGAATGAGGTAGCCTACAATGGCATCGCCAATACATCGAAGACCACGGATAGGATCTATGATCCTTCTGGAAACGTCGTAGAACAAAGCGTGGCCATTGGCTTTGGCTACCCGGTGACCAATGTCGATGTGGAAACCACCATCACTGCCTTTGAAGCCTTCGGTCCATCCCCCGTTCCGGCAAAGCCAACGCAGATCACCGTGCAACGTACGCGCACTGGCGCCCCGCAGATCACTTCGGTCACCAAGCAGGAATACAACGCACAAGGTGCCATGTTCCGCAAGACGGAATTTTACGGCACGCCAATGTGGGTGAAGACCGAATTCACTTTCAACGCATTGGGCCTTGTAGATGGTAAGGTATTGAGCTCGGCCAATTCGGGCACCAACGGAGGCCAGTCGGAGACCTACCTGTATGACCCCACGGGCCGTTTTGTCGCCACGAAGCAGTTCATGTACTTCGACGGCGCGGCCAACTGGATCACGCAGAGCACGGACTACGACCTGCACCGTGGCCTTCCAAAGAAGGTGATCGGTGCCGATGGATTGAAGGTGGACTACACCTACGACGCTTTTGACCGCGTGGAGACCGAGAGCGCACCCTATTTCACTACGCCCTCTTATGTGGTAACGCACGCGCTGGATTGGGACATCTCCGCGCCGGAAAGGTACTATCGCACCTGGGTACAGGACCCCGCACGCCCGGACGTGAAGACCTGGTACGATCTGTTGGGCCGGGCCACCCGGACCGAAACCGAAGCCTTTGGCGCGGGCAACTGGAGCATACAGGAAACGCAGTATGACGCTTTGGGACGGGTGAGCCGTGAAGTGGCGCCCCACTTTGCCTCTGAAACGGTGATGGACGTGCAGTACACTTACGATGCGCTGGACCGCACCATCGCCGTGCAAAGCTCCGTGGCCGGTACCAGCAACATCGTCTATGCGTACAACAACGGGCTATCCACCGTAACCACAACCTCCCCATCCGGACAAGAGACGAGTGAAACCACCGATGCCTCCGGTCTTGCAGTTTCCACCAAGGACGACGGAGGTGTCTTGAACCACACCTACGATAGTTGGGGCAATCTGCTCACCACCAAGCGGGGCGCCACGACCATCATCAGCAATTCCTATGATGCCTACGGCAGGCAAACGCAGCTCACCGATGCCAGTGCGGGCACCACCCAATACCAGCATGATGCCTTTGGCCGACTGATCTACCAGCAGGATGCCAACAACAATAGTGTCAATTTCACCTATGACAATCTGGGCAGGCTGAGGACGAGGGGTGGAACAGCCTATCAGTACTACTACCAGAATGGCCGCTTCAGCAGCCTGCCCATGCAAGTCTCTGAAGGAACGGCCACGGTTGTTTACACCTATGACAACCTGCTGCGGACCAGCACGGAAACGCGCACCATTGACGGAGAAACCTTCGCAACAGGATACACCTATGATCTGTACGACAACGTCTCCACAATCCAATATCCCGGTGGGGTCCTGATAACCTGCTCCTATGCACAAAATTGCTTTGTGGACCAAGTGAAGCGCGGCACCGTGGTGCTCTTCGACCTTGTTGCCATGAACGGCCAAGGACAGGAGACCCAGTACATGCTGGGTGATGGGAAGAAAGTAGTGGTTTCATACACCAACGGCCTGCCGACAAGGTACTATGCGGCAGGTGTGCAGGATCTGCGGATGGACTACAACTACACCACCGGTAACCTGAACCACCGGTGGGATAAATTGATCAACCGCAAGGAGAGCTTTACCTACGATGCGCTGGACCGGCTCACCACCTCCACCGTGGCCACCGTGGATGCGTCGGGCAATCCGCTCTCCACCAGTCCCCCGGTGACGATCCAGTATGATGGAACCGTGGGAAGCACCACCCGCGGCCAGATCAAATGGAAAACCGATGTAGGCAAGTTCAACAACGTCACCAGTTCCAACGCGGTGAACCTCGCCTTCGGCCCCACGCCAGGTACCACTGCCCCCGCCGGCATCTCTCAAGCCACCCAAACCATCACGTATGACAACTACCTGCGCACGGCCAGCATCAGTGAGGCCGTGGGCAGCGATGCCTACGTGCTCAACTACACCTACGGGCCCGACCGCCAGCGCAGCAAAAGCGTGCTGAAGAAGAACGGCAGCGTGGTGGAAACGCGCATCTACTGCGGGGCCTACGAGGAGCAGCGCCTGGCGGGCACCACCAACAAGGTACACTACATCAGCGGCCCAGCCGGCCTGTGCGCCATGATCGTGGTGGCCAACGGGGTGGAAACGATCTACTACACCTACACGGACCACCTGGGCAGCGTGACGGCCCTGACCAGGAAAGTGGGCACGGTGGTAACGGTAGTGGCCAAGCGCAGCTTCGACCCCTGGGGCAAGGAGCGCAACGCCACCACCTGGAACGGGCCACCCGCCACCACGCCGGCCTGGCTCTACCGGGGCTTTACCGGGCATGAGCATGTGCAACCCTTCGGGCTGATCAACATGAACGCCCGCATGTACGACCCGGTGAACGGGCGTATGCTGGCGCCGGACAACTACCTACAGGCCGGACTTGGCACACAAGGCTATAACCGGTACAGTTATGCCGGTAACAATCCGCTTCGATACACTGACCCTACCGGTAACTGGCTTGGTGTAGATGATCTTGTAGCGGGCCTGATAGGCGGCGTGGTCAATCTGGGCGTAAACATTTTCAATGGCAATTTGGCTGGAATGGACTTCTGGGATGCCGTTGGAACAGGTGCCGCAGCCTTCGGGGCCGGTGCAGCTGCCGGTACGCTTTCATTGTATGGCCCGGTGGGATGGGCAGCCGGTGGTGCCATTTTAGGCGCCACCAATGCCTGGGTTGCAGGCGGGGACGGAAATCAAATACTCACCTCTGGTCTATCGGGTGTTTTCTCCGGACTTGCCGGCGGCGCTGCCGGGCAGTGGGCTGCATCGGGGATCAGTGGCGTCATGATAAATAGCTGGAATGTGACCAGCCCGGTGGTTAAAGGATTGGTTGCCGGTGCAGCAGGTGGTGCGGCCGGCGGCTATGCTGGTGGCTATGTGGGGAATTACCTGCTGACGGGTGATGCCACAGCAGCAAATGAGGCAGCATTGTCCGGTATGCTATCCGGTGCCGCATTTGGAGCCGGAATTGGGGCCGGGGCTGCTTATTTGCAGGCAACCAAGAACAATATTAACCCGTGGAACGGACGGCCGAATAAAAGTGTTGTCATTGGGGAAGGGATGGAGAAGCGGGTAAAGCCGGCTGCCGGACTCTTAAAGAGTGAAACAATAGCAAAGCCATTTACAGATGCCGGGCTTGGTACAGGATACTTGGAACAGAACATGATAGACCCCAGAGCTTTGGAGTTTAATGCCCATTGGATTGAAATTAAAATGGAAGCGCAGTACTATATCTATGATGTTGGGCCTCGCGGATCAACTGTATCCAGCCCATTTTACAACCTGGAAATAGGCCGGACGTGGGGCTACGAAAGGCTGTATAATGTACGTCAAGTTACATTTAGATTGGATATGAGAATATTTATTATATATAAATAAGTAAATATATTAGTAATAATACTGATGGAGATGCATGATCAGAATATGTATAGTCAGAAACTTACGCCGAATGAGCGTTTTATTATTCTAACGATTAGATCGTTCAATTTTTTAGAAACGAAGGGCTATAGAATTTCAAAAGTTGACTGCTATCAACGTGATCCAGGAGTTGAGTATATTAATAATGAAGTACATGTTAGGATTAATTTAGCGTGGGAGGAAGGTTGCTGGTATTTTTCGTTGGAGAGTGGTTTGTGGTTTCCCAAAAAGTTTAATTCAAATGATTTGCTTAGGGCATTCAAGATACCCATGTTAAACTATTTTATTAATGATTTTGACATGGAAAAAATCATTTCCTTCAATGCTGAATTCGTTCAGTCAAATTTGATGTCTGCAATTGAGGGAAGGGGATGGCCTTATATACTAAAATCATAACGTAGTGGTTCGCTTTCACATGATTTTCAGCTTGAATGTCTGTGTGCTGATTCTTTTCTCTTTCACGGCTTCATTCCTCCAGGGCACGTCGGCCATCACGTACGACAACTACCTGCGCACGGCCAGCATCAGTGAGGCCGTGGGCAGCGATGCCTACGTGCTCAACTACACCTACGGTCCCGACCGCCAGCGCAGCAAAAGCGTGCTGAAGAAGAACGGCAGCGTGGTGGAAACGCGCATCTACTGCGGGGCCTACGAGGAGCAGCGCCTGGCGGGCACCACCAACAAGGTACACTACATCGGCGGCCCGGCCGGCCTGTGCGCCATGATCGTGGTGGCCAACGGGGTGGAAACGATCTACTACACCTACACGGACCACCTGGGCAGCGTGACGGCCCTGACCAGGAAAGTGGGCACGGTGGTAACGGTAGTGGCCAAGCGCAGCTTCGACCCCTGGGGCAGGGAGCGCAACGCCACCACCTGGAGCGGGGCACCCGCCACCGCGCCCGCATGGCTCTACCGGGGCTTTACCGGACATGAGCATGTGCAACCCTTCGGGTTGATCAACATGAACGCCCGCATGTACGACCCGGTGAACGGGCGTATGCTGGCGCCGGACAACTACGTGAACGGGGCCTATGCCAGCCAAGCGTTCAACCGCTACGGCTATGCGTGCAACAACCCGCTAAAGTATACAGACCCGGACGGAAACGTTGCGCTTATTGATGATGCCATACTGGGATTGATCGGCGGATTTTCCAACCTGATCGGCAATTGGGGAAACATCGAAAACGTCGGGCAAGGTCTATCCTACTTTGGTATTGGTTTCGTTTCCGGGGCGGTTTCCGAGTACATAACACCCATGGGGGCGGCCATGCTGGCCGGTGCCATGAATGCGGGTTACCAAGGCTACCAAGCCAACGGCACCGTTGATCCGGGAGCCATGCTGAAAGGAGCGGTCATTTCCGGGGCAGTGAGTGGGCTGAGCATGGGCTTGGGCAACATGCTCGGACCTGCCACCGACAAGCTGTTCGGCGGCATCGCCAGCCCGGTTCTGCGCGGCTCCCTGACTCAGGGTGTTGCAGGCGCTGGTATTGGTGCCTTTGGTGGCGGCTTTGGTGCCGCCATTGGAGGCGGAGACTTCTGGCAGGGTGCCGGGCAGGGTGCCGCCATGGGATTTGGCACAGGCTTGTTCACGGGTTCGTTGCAGGGGTTCCTTTCCGCCAGGGCGCAAGGAGTGAGCCCGTGGACGGGCAAGTCAAAAGCAAGGTTTCAACCGGAAAAGCTTTCCATTAGGCAACCGGAGAACATAAGAACGGAACCGGCAGGTTTGGCTGAACAATTGACACTTGAACAAGCAAAAACGGGGGCTGGCAATGATATTATGCGTGGGAGAATAAATGACCCTAACTATCAGGACAATTGGGTAAAGAGACAGTATGTCCATAAGGCACTTGACGGTTTTGGGACCATTACGGTCCACTACTGGCTCAACACGGTTACGGGTGAAATGCGCGAGTTCAAGTTCAAGAACAGTCCAATCTATCGCTAAGAAATGAAAGTGAGGTGCATTACCAACAAGTTCAGTGAAATACCAAGATACGTGTATTCCGACTTGCACAGTTATTCATCTGAAACGGTATTGCCAATTGATATTGGCCAAGAATCCATCGTTTATGCCATTACGACGATCAAAGGGTATGCTTGGTTTATGGTGGATGTGGATGGTATTCCAGATCCAATGTTTTATCCGGCTGATATATTCAAAGTAATTGATGGCAGATTGTCCCGTTATTGGATTATGGGAGAAGGTACAGATGTATACAATAATGAACTAAAAAGTCATACAATTGGATTTAAGGAATTGGTTGAAAATGAATATCTGTATGGTGAATATCTTGAAGAATATCCTGATTCAGTTCAGATATTTACAAGATGTATTGAATTGATGAGAAATGAATTCAATACCTGATGCCGATGGTTCAAGGCACGGACGAAGCATATTTGGGAAAACCTCGGCTCCGATGACCCGATGCTGCTTGGTCTTCAATTTGAAAGTCTGGGGGTTGCTCTTCTGCAGTTTCTCAGCCTTTTCGCTTAAGGCCACCCAAACCATCACGTATGACAACTACCTGCGCACGGCCAGCATCAGTGAGGCCGTGGGCAGCGATGCCTACGTGCTCAACTACACCTACGGGCCCGACCGGCAGCGCAGCAAAAGCGTGCTGAGGAAGAACGGCAGCGTGGTGGAGACACGCATCTACTGCGGGGCGTACGAGGAGCAGCGCCTGCCAGGCACCACCAACAAGGTGGATTACATCAGCAGCCCGGCGGGCCTGTGCGCCATGATCGTGCTGAGCAACGGGGTGGAAACCATCTACTACACCTACACGGACCACCTGGGCAGCGTGACGGCCCTGACCAGGAAAGTGGGCACGGTGGTAATGGTAGTGGCCAAGCGCAGCTACGACCCCTGGGGCAGGGAGCGCAACGCCACCACCTGGAGCGGGGCACCCGCCACCGCGCCCGCATGGCTCTACCGGGGCTTTACCGGACATGAGCATGTTTCGCCCTTCACCCTCATCAACATGAACGCCCGCATGTACGACCCGGTGAACGGGCGTATGCTGGCGCCGGACAACTACCTACAGGCCGGGTACGGCGCTCAGGATGGGATCAATCCAGTTGAGCTGGTTGACGTGGAAGATGGTTCCCGATACGGCCAACGCCGAGATCCTGGTTGATGTTCCGGTGGAATTGACGGATGTCCACGGGCAGTTCTTCACTACTATTCCTTGATCAGGTCCACCACGAACATCTCCCGGCCATGGATGATGCAGACATGGTAGAGGCCGGAGGGGAATGTGGAAACATCCAATTCGTGGCGATCGCCCGCCATGGTGGAACGGTGCAGTCGTTGCCCTTTTGCGTCATAGACTTCCAGCATGGCCTGGTCAATGGGCGCGGATAGCACCAGGAACAATTTGTTGCGCGAAGGATTGGGGTAGGCTTTTACCGCCAGCGGGGCGAGTGTGCTGTCCTTGGCGGCCGCCATTTTCCAACCGGTTCCGGGCGTATCCGCAGAATCCGACAAGGACTCCGTTCCGGGATCGGGATCGTTCGTCCAACAGTACCAATAGCGGGATATACGGTTGCCCGCAGCATCATGATCGTACCGGATGCTGCATCCGGAGGACGGCAGCACCCATTGCGCCGTGGCCGTTTGTATCATCATCCAAATGAACAATATGGTCAGGCTGCATCTGCCCATGTTACAATGGCTTTGTCGTTGCCAAGGTAGCACTCTTGCTTTTGGTTTGGAGGGAAACATCCTGGTTACACTGACCTCTTTTCAGATTTTTCCATGATGCATTCAAGCGCCGGATCGGACCAAGGTGAAACGGCAATGAGAAGGATATAGGCCTGGTTCGTTGATCGGTAGTGCGTATTGACGTACTTGCTTTGGAGTTGCTGGTAACACCGAACGCCGAAGCCGCAGGGGCGAATTGCCTGTTTGTGCCATGCTGGAACAGCGGGTCTTGCCCCGGAAGCATTACTTTGGTGCCTCATGTCCAAGAACATCACCTCCCTCTCCGGCCGCGACGGCAAGGAACTCGACGACTCCCTGTGGGACCGCCTGCAGCAGGCCGCCGACCGTGAAGGCGGCTCACCCACCGCCGCGACCTTGACCGCCATCTCCAAGGATTTCCTCATCGGCGAGGCCATGACCTACGGCGCGGCCTCGTTCTACGACTTCCTGAACAAGGAGAACCAAGGCAAGAAAGCTTACGTGTGCAACGGCAGCGCCTGCTTGGTGGCGGGCACGCAGGACCGCGTACACCACGAGTTGCGCAAGCACTACAAGGAGGAAGAGATCGGCCACATGTGCTGCATGGGCCGCTGCCACGAGAACAGCACGTTCAACGTGGGCGGGCTGAACTACAGCGGCAACGCCATTGAAAAGGTGGGCGAGCTGGTGAAGGAGGTGGAGGCGAAGAAGAAGGTGAGCGTGGACAATGGTGGCCACCACCACGTGGGCACCACCATGGAGCAGCCCATCCTTACAGCGCCCATGCCCGCGCTGCCCGCGTTCTATGCGTTGTGGGAGAAGGTGCTGAAGAGCGACAGCGCGGACGTGCTCAACGAGATCAAGCTGGCCACCATCCGCGGCCGCGGCGGGGCGGGCTTCCCCATGGGCTTCAAACTGGAGGCCTGCCGCAACGCGGAGGACACCACCGGCAACGGCACCCCGCGCAAGTACATCGTGTGCAACGCCGACGAGGGCGACCCCGCCGCATTCAGCGACCGCTACTTACTGGAGCAGCGCCCGCACTTGGTGCTGCTGGGCATGATGATCGCCGGGTACTGCGTGGGCGCCGACACCGGCGTACTGTACATCCGCGCGGAGTATCCCGAGGCGGTGGCCATCGTGAAACAGGCCGTGAAGGACATCGAAGCGAACGGTTGGATCGGCACGAACATCAAGGGCAGCAGCTTCAACTGGCGCTTCCGCGTGATCAAAGCCGCCGGCGCCTACATCTGCGGCGAGGAAACCGCGCTGCTCAACAGCATTGAAGGCAAGCGCGGCGAGGTGCGCACGCGTCCGCCGTACCCCGCGCAGCAAGGCCTCTTCAACCGGCCCACCGTGGTGAACAACGTGGAGACTTTGGCCTGCGTGCCTTGGGTGGTGCAGCATGGCGGCGCCGCCTTCGCCAAGCTGGGCACCGAAAAGAGCAACGGCACCAAGCTCGTGTGCCTGGACAGCGGCTTCAAGCGCCCTGGTCTTTACGAAGTGGAATGCGGCACTCCGCTGGCCCGCGTGATCGATGAGCTGGGCCAAGGCTTCGCACGGCCCACCAAGGCCCTGCACATCGGCGGTCCGCTCGGTGGCATCGTGCCCCTGCAAAAGGTCAACGCGCTCTCCATCGACTTCGAGAGCTTCCAGCAGGAAGGTTTTCTCCTGGGCCATGCCAGTATCCTCTCCATCCCGGAGAACTTCCCCATGGTGGAGTATCTCAAGCACCTCTTCACCTTCGCCGCTGCGGAAAGCTGCGGCAAATGCTTCCCCTGCCGCATCGGCTCGGTGCGCGGCAAGGAATTGATCGAAGGCGCCACCGATGGCCGCCTGATGGACCGGCAGCTGCTCGACGACCTGCTGGAGACCATGGAGATCGGCAGCCTCTGCGCCTTGGGCGGCGGTCTGCCGCTGGGCGTGAAGAACGCCTTGGCGTATTTCGCCGATGAACTTCAACCTGCATTCAAGAAGTAGGCCCGCCGTGAGCCGCTAACCGAACACGCCATGAACACGCCGAACGCCAAACACGGATCGCCCAGTACGCCAGCAGGGCGAACAGCCAGCGCGCCCTCCAGCGCCAACAAGGCCGCCACCGATGCGGGCACCGCCTTCATCGACGGCAAGGCCTTCCCGATCATCCAGGGTGAAACGATGCTCGCCTTCATGCGCCGCCACAAAGGTCCGGATCCCGTGCCCACGCTGTGCGATGCGCCCAACCTGGAGCCCTTCGGCAGCTGCCGCGTGTGTTCGGTGGAAGTGGCCTTGAAAGAAGATGGCCCCAAAAAGGTGATGGCCAGTTGCCACAGCCCCATCGGCAACGGCATGTACATCACGACCAACAGCCCGCGCATGGAGCGGCTGCGCAAGAACATCGTGGAGCTGGTGCTCACCGACTACGACACCGAACGCCTGAAGACCGAGGACCACGGCAAGAACGAGCTGTACAACGTGGTGCAGCGCCTCGGCGTGGATGTGGACCGCGTGCGCTACCCCAAGGGTTGGAACCACCTGGCCACGCCCATGGACACCAGCCACCCGTACATGGTAAGCGACCTCAGCGCCTGCATCGGCTGCTACCGCTGCGTGCGTGCCTGTGACGAAGTGCAGGGTGAAATGGTGCTCACCATGGCCGGTCGCGGCTTTTCCAACCACATCGTGAAGGGCACCGATGAAAGCTTCTTCGACAGCGACTGCGTGAGCTGCGGCGCCTGCGCACAAGCCTGCCCCACCAGCGCCATCACCGATGTGTTCCGCGCCAAGGAAACCGTGGCCGACGAGGTGGTGCGCACCACCTGCACTTACTGCGGCGTGGGCTGCAACCTGGACGTGAAGGTGAAGAACGGACGCGTGGCCGCCATCACCGCGCCCTACGATGCCGAGGCCAACCAGGGCCACACCTGCCTCAAGGGCCGCTACGCCTTCAAGTTCTACGAACATCCCGACCGCCTGCGCACCCCGCTGATCAAGCGCGACGGGAAGTTCACCGAGGCCACGTGGGACGAAGCCTACGACTTCATCGTGGACCGCCTGATCGCCATTCGCGACGCGCACGGCCCCGATGCCATTGCCGGCATCAGCAGCGCCCGCTGCCCCAATGAGGAAAACTACCTCATGCAGAAGTTCATGCGCGCGTTGGTGGGCACCAACAACATCGACTGCTGCGCGCGCGTGTGCCACAGTCCCACCGCCCTGGGCATGCAGGAGACCTTCGGCACCGGCGCCGCCACCAACAGCATCGACGACCTGGAGGACACCCACGCCATCATGGTGATCGGCGCCAATCCCAGCGATGCGCACCCCGTCACCGGCGCCAAGATCAAGCAGCACGTGATGAAGGGCAAGACGTTGATCGTGATCGATCCGCGCCGCACCGAGCTGGCCCGCTATGCGCACTACCACCTGCAGTTGAAGCCCGGCACCAACGTGGCCCTGCTGAACATGATGATGCACTACATCATCAGCGAGGGGCTGGTGAGGCAGGACTTCATCGATCGGCGCACCGAAGGCTGGAATGATTTCAGGAAGGAGATCATGGGCGTGGACATCGCCGCCATGGAGCGCGAGACCGGCGTGGACCGCGAACTGGTGCGCCAGGCCGCCATCGCCTACGCCAAGGCCCCTGCGGCCATGAGCTTCCACGGGCTGGGCGTTACCGAGCACTACCAGGGCAGCTTCACCGTGATGCAGATCGCCGATCTGGCCATGATGACCGGCAACATCGGCCGGCGCGGTGTGGGCGTGAATCCGTTGCGCGGACAGAACAACGTACAGGGCGCCGCCGACATGGGCGCGCAGCCGCACCAAGGAGCCGGCTACCTCGACCTCACCAAGGTCGAGGTGAACAAGCTGTACGAGCAGCACTACGGCGTGCCCATGCCCGAGCGCATCGGGTGGAAGATCCCCGAAATGTTCAACGCCGCCATCGACGGACACCTGAAGGCGCTGTGGCTCATCGGTGAGGACGTGGTGCAGACCGATCCCAACACGCAGAAAGTCATCAAAGCCATGGAAAGCCTCGACCTGCTGGTGGTGCAGGAGATCTTCATGACCGAGACGGCCCGCTACGCAGACGTGATCCTGCCCGCCGCCAGCTTCCTCGAGAAGAGCGGCACCTTCACCAACGGCGAACGCCGCATCCAGCGCGTGAACCAAGTGGTGCCACCGCTGGAGGGCACCAAGGCCGACGGCCAGATCATCTGTGACGTGATGGAGCGCTACGCGCAGCACACCGGCACCCGCAGCAGCAATGCCAGCACCACCTACCACCCAGGCTGGGTGCTGGAGGAGATCAGCCGCATCGTGCCCTTTTTCGCCGGGGTGAAATGGGAAGAACTCGGCGAGAACGGCAAGCAGTGGCCCGTGAAGCCCGACGGTACCGACACGCAGATCCTGCACGCCGACACCTTCAAACGCGGCCTGGGCCGCTTCATCTTCAAGCCGTGGGTGGAAAGCCCCGAGGTGCGCGCCAACAGCAAGGATTACCCGTACATCATCACCACCAACCGCGAGCTGGAGCATTACAACAGCGGTACGATGACACGGCGCACCGGCAACGAGGTGATCCTGACCTCGGACTTGCTTTTGATCAACCCGGCAGATGCGCAACAGAACGGTATTGCCGATGGGGACATGGTTTGCGTGGAAAGCCCGCGTGGCAAGGTGGACATCAAGGCGCGCATTACCGACGAGGTGAAGCCCGGCATCCTCAGCAGCACCTTCCACTTCCCGGAGGTGATGCTCAATACCATCACCAGCGACATCCACGACAGCGAGGCGATGTGCCCGGAGTACAAGGTGGTGACGTGTCGCATTCGGAAGGCGAAGAAGGGCCACTTGAGGAAGGCGGGAGAGGTCGTGGTGAAGGCCTGATTCGTTGTCATAAGTAACATTCTGATGAATATTTTTTGACGGAGAGCCTTTGGCGATGTATGTTTGTCAGCCGTAAGCGCATCTCTGATGACAACACACGCACGCTTATCCGACCTAACGGACCTTGTTCGCACCGGTAGGACATTCAGGGAAACACCCAACAGCACGGCACCGGATGCCATCCGCGTGCTGACCTACAAGGACCTTCAGGGTCCGCGGCTCCTCCGGCAGCAAGAGGCGAACGAAGCACAGGTCCTTGGGCAATGCGACCAGGTGACGATCGGACTTGCAGAACAGCTCCAACCGGGCGACATCCTCTTCGCGGGAAAGGGCGGTCGCTGCCAAGCCTACCACTTCGATCTGCCTGAGCGCACGATCGCAGGCTCCCTTTTCGTGGTGATTCGAACCAAGGCCAGTGTGCTCGACCCAGGCTTTCTGCTCTGGTTCTTGAACTCGCCAACAGCACAGGTCCACTTCAAGACGAGCATGGTCGGTACGCTGGTGCCGAACGTCCCGCTTGCCGCTTTGAAAGAATTGATCATTCCGCTTCCACCTATCGGGCGACAGCGGCTTATTGCCCGGGTACATCAACTGGCCTTGCGAGAAGAACAGCTATCCATTGAACTCAGCGAAAAGCGCAAAGTGCTGGTGGAACGAACACTCACGAACGCTACAACATGATCCGATGAATTACACAACGACCACACAACAAGTGAACTGGGGCGGATACAATTTCGAGGTGTGCGCCAAGAACAACCTGTGGCGAGCATCGGCTGGGCTGTATATCTTCTCCGGTGTATCGAACGGCGCTTGGCACGCCTTCTACATCGGACAAACCGAGAACTTCAACGAGCGCATCCCTGCTCACGAACGCTGGGATGAAGCTGTACGCCGTGGCGCCACGCATGTCCATGCCCGCATTGAGATCAACGCACTTCAGCGGTTGGCGATCGAGCGCGACCTTGTTCGCCGTTTCCAGCCGGTGCTGAACGATCAACTTCGCTGAGCCAAGCACACCGATCACATGGAGACCAAGACCAAACCCGCGCCCGTCACGGAGCGCCCGACGGATCCGAAAGAGCTACAGCGGCTCATCAACGATACATTGTGGAAGGCCTGCGACAGCTTCCGCGGCGCCTTCGACCCCAGCGAGTACAAGAACTACGTGCTCACCTTCATGTTCCTCAAGTACCTGAGCGATGTGTGGCGCGACACCAAGGAGAAGCTGGGGGAGCAATACCAGGACCCTGAACTGGTGGCGCGCAAGCTGAAGCGCGAACGCTTCGTGCTGCCGCCGGAATGCACCTACGAATTCCTTTACCAGCACCGGCGCGACGACAACATCGGCGAGCTGATCGACAAGGCGCTCACCCACATCGAGGACGAGAACCAGGCCAAGCTGGAGAACGTGTTCCGCGGCATCAGCTTCAACAGCGAGAAGCTCGGCAGCACCAAGGACCGCAACCGCAGGCTGGAGAACCTCATCAGCGATTTCCACAACAACATCCTCGACTTCCGCCCCAGCGTGCTGGGCACCAAGTGGGATTTCATCGGCAACGCCTACATGTACCTGATCGAGCGCTTCGCGAGCGACGCGGGCAAGAAAGGCGGTGAGTTCTTCACCCCGCACGAGGTGAGCGTGCTGCTGGCGAAGCTCCTCGTACCGAAGGCCGGCGCGCGCATCTGCGATCCCACCTGCGGCAGCGGCAGCTTGCTGATCACCGTGGCGGAGGAAGTGAAGGATGCCAAGGGCCAGCCCAGCAACAACTTCTCCCTCTACGGGCAGGACAGCAATGGCGACACCTGGGCGCTCTGCAAGCTGAACATGTTCCTGCACGGCATGGACAGTGCCCGCATCGAATGGGGCGACACCATCAACAACCCGCGCCTGATCGAAGGCGATCACCTGATGACCTTCGACATCGTGGTGGCCAACCCGCCGTTCAGCCTGGACAAGTGGGGCGAGGAGCGCGCCGCCGCCGATGCCTACAAGCGCTTCACGCGCGGGGTGCCGCCCAAGAGCAAGGGCGATTTCGCTTTCATTTTGCACATGGTGCAGACCGCGACGGAGGGCACCGGCAAAGTGGGCGTGGTGGTGCCGCACGGTGTGCTCTTCCGGGGCGCGCGTGAGCAGGCCATCCGCAAGAAGCTCATCGAGGAGAACCTGCTGGAAGCGGTGATCGGCCTGCCCGGCAACCTCTTCTACGGCACCACCATCCCCGCCGCCATCCTCCTCTTCAACAAGGCGAAGACCACCAAGGACGTGCTCTTCATCGAAGCCAGCCGCGAGTACCAGCAGGAGAAACGGCAGAACCACCTGCGCGAACAGGACATCGCCAAGATCGTGCGCACCTACCAGGCCTTCGCCAGCGAGGAGAAGTACGCCACCCGCGCCACGCCCGCGCAACTGCGCGAGAACGACTTCAACCTGAACATCACCCGCTACGTGGACACCTTCGAGGAAGAGGCACCCGTGGACCTGAAGGCCGTGCAAGGGCGCATCGATGAGCTGGAGAAGGAGCTGGTGAAGGTGAAGGGCGAGATGGCGGGTTACCTGAAGGAACTTGGATTGGACTGATCTGAAGAGCAGAGCATGGTACGCGCCGCTACCCCCCAACCACCCGGATCGAACTGTTGCATTTTTTGCAACAGTTGTTCCGCTGAACCCATGGTGCCATGAGCGAGAACGAGATCATCTTCTACACCACGCCGGAGGGCGATGTGCGCATCGAGGTTTTCTTCGAGAACGAGACCTTCTGGCTCACCCAGAAGAAACTCGCCGAGCTCTTCGATGTGGAGATCCCCACGGTGAACTACCACCTGAAGCAGATCTTCCAAACCGCTGAGCTTCAGGAAGAGGCAACTATTAGAAAAATTCTAATGGTTCAGATGGAGGGCAAGCGGGAGGTGCGACGCGAAGTGGAGGTGTACAACCTGGACGCCATCATTGCCGTGGGGTACCGGGTGAACAGCGCCCGCGCCACCAAGTTCCGCATCTGGGCCACCAATACCCTCAAGGAGTACATCATCAAGGGCTTCGTGCTGGACGATGCCCGCCTGAAACAGGGCAAGCGCTTCGGGCAGGACTATTTCGAGGAACTGCTGGAGCGCATCCGCGAGATACGCGCGAGCGAACGGCGCTTCTACGAGAAGATCACCGACATCTACAAGGAGTGCAGCCGCGACTACGATGCCAACGACGAGGTGACCCGCCTCTTCTACAAGACCGTGCAGAACAAGCTCCACTGGGCCATCCACCGCCACACCGCCGCCGAGCTCATCGCCGAACGCGCCAAGGCCGAGCTGCCCCACATGGGCCTCACCACTTGGAAGAACACGCCCGGCGGCAAGGTGCTGAAGAGCGATGTGACCGTGGCGAAGAACTACCTGAACGTGGAGGAGATCGCCGAGCTGGACCGCATCGTGGGCATGTACCTGGACTATGCCGAGAACCAGGCCAAGCGCGGCATCACCATGTACATGAAGGACTGGGCCGGCAAGCTCGATGCCTTCCTGCAGTTCAACGACTACGATGTGCTGAAGAACGCCGGCCAAGTGAGCCACGACGTGGCCGTGCAACTGGCCGAGGGCGAGTACGAGAAGTTCCGCGTGCGGCAGGATCGCGACTACATCAGCGACTTCGACAAGGAGGTGAAGCGACTTACCGGCAAGAGGCCCGCAGAGCAGGTGGTGCCGCAAAAGAAAAGCCCGAAAAAGAAACCCTGAACCACCATTTTCCCGACCTCGGCATTAGAGTCATAACCCAAGCCCACCATGGTCTCCAGCCCAACGATAAAGAAATCCTTGACAGTTCCCGCTATCCATACCATGAGCACCACAGACCTAATTCTGGCGAATTCGCCAGAATTAGACACTGTTCCAAATCCTTCGAATTCGAGGGGTTTGGAAAGCTGACCCACCATGCCTCGCACCTCCACCCGCCAATCTCCCCCCGCCGATGAACCACTGCCTCCTTACCGCAGCCCACGCCCTGGCCGACGAACTCACGCGGCACCGGACCGCCGACCCGCGCGCACGGAACAAGGCCCGCAGCACCCGCGCCGACCAACGCGCCGTGCTGAAGGTGCTGCGGAAACGCGCCGCATGGGCCGGTCTTCCATCTTCTGATCATCTCATTTTCTGATCATCTGATCGCCGAGCACCATGCCCCGCACCACCACACCCAAAGCCCCTGCCACCAACCACCCGGTCCTGGGCCGCTTGCCTGTGGGGTGGAAACGTGTCCGCCTGGGTGCAGCGGTGGAGCTGATCATGGGGCAGTCGCCGCCGGGGAATACCTACAACACTGACGGCGAAGGGCTGCCATTGATCAATGGTCCAACCGAGTTCACAGATCGGCATCCTGTGAAGATCCAGTGGACCACGACACCGACAAAGACCACGAGGTCCAGCGACATCCTGCTCTGTGTTCGCGGAAGCTCGACAGGACGGATGAACATTGCCGACGGTGAGTATTGTATTGGTCGAGGCGTGTGCGCCATTCGCGGAACAGAAGACACCGATACAGAATTCTTGAGCTATCTGATGCAATCGGTGCTTGCTCCGATGCTGCGGCTCAGCACTGGATCGACCTTCGCGAACATCGACAGCAAGTCGATCAAGAGCGTCTACGTTCTTCTCCCCCCCCTCCCCGAACAACGCCGCATCGCGCGCATCCTGGGCACCTGGGACAAGGCCATTGGCCTGCTGGGCCAGCAGATCTCCGCCAAGGAAGAGCGCCTGCGCGGCCTCATCGATCAACTGGTGAGCGGCAAACGCCATGGCGCCAAGGGCGACAAGCTGCCCAAGGGGTGGAGGTGGAAGACTTTGGGTGAGCTAGGCTCATTCACCAAGGGCAAGGGCATACTGAAGGCAGACATCAGCACAGAGGGTGTGCCCGCGATCACCTACGGCGAGCTGTACACGGTGCACCATGTTCGCATCAAGCGCTTCTATTCCTTCGTCAACGATGGCGTCGCCGACGCAAGTCAGCCTATCCAATACAACGATGTGCTCTTCGCCGGTTCGGGCGAGACCGCAGAGGAGATCGGCAAAGCCGCCGTCTATCTGGGCCGTGAACGCGCCTGCGCCGGGGGCGATGTGATCATCCTGCGTCCCAAGGATGTGAACGCACTCTATCTCGCCACTGCACTCAACAGCTCTATCGCCGATCGCCAGCGCCTGAAGTTCGGCCAGGGGCATAGTGTGGTACACATCTATCCGTCGCAGCTCGCTGAGCTGAAGGTGCCACTTCCGCCAGCCGAGATCCAGGATTTCATCGCCAGCGCTACCACCGCGCTCGATGACGAGCTCGACCTCCTGCGCACGAAACTCGCGCAGCTTCACGAGCAGAAGCGCGGGCTGATGCAACGGCTGCTGGCGGGCAGCGGAAAAGACAACCATAGTTCAACAGGATAGGCCATGAATGCAGACACCAGGAACAACCTGCTCCAACACATCGCCGAGTTCCACAAGCTCGATCTCGCGGCCGCGTTCGCAGCGTGGAAGCCGGAACAGCCCGATCTGGGAGCGATCCAACTCGCGAACTACAGCGGCACGACCTTCATTCAACTGAGCCACCAGTTCACCGAGTCGATCGAAGCGGCACTCGGCAAGGCATCGTGGCATGCCATCCCGAACGTGTTGACCGGGCATCACGAGTGGGGCCAGGTGGACATGCTGAACATGTATTCCAACCACATCAGCCATATCCAGAGCAACAACATCGATGCGGCCGCCGGCAACCTCGACCGGTTGCTCTGGCATGCGATGGCATGCGGATACTGGCTCGATGATCTGCGGCAGACACCGCCCAAGGCCGCAGAGCTCAATGCGCGGTTGGATGCGCTCAACGCCCAACGCAAGCGGCTCGACCAGTCATTGGAGCAGTTCAAGAACCTGCAGGATGAACTCTCACGCTCGCGCACCAGCCTTGACGAGTTCAGGAACTCTAAGGTGACGGAGTTGGAGGAGGTGCGCCGGAATATGGAGGCTTCACGCCAACACGTGGAAGAACTCCAAAAGCTCCTTCAGAACGGGCAGGCCACCGAAACGCAACTGAAGTCAGTACAGGAAGGGCTCAAGGATTCACTCGACAAAGCGAACATCGAGCTGGCAACCTTGGCCAAGGCCTACGAAGGGTTCAAGGCGGATAGTGACCAGCAACGCAAGAGCATCGCCGACCAGGCCACCGACACCAATGCCGCTCTGAAGGCCGCCGACGAACTGCGCGAGTGGATCGAGAGCCGCAAGGAGCGGATCGAACAGCTCACCGGCATGGCTGCTGACGGCTTCCTCGGGAACAAGTACAACGACCGGTCGGTGCGCCTCGAACCGAACATCACCTTCTGGCGCTGGGCCATCCTCGCCGCTGTGATCGTGACCGTGGCATGGGTCGTGATCGTGTTCCAATGGGTGCATACTAAGATGGACAATCCATGGGTGGAACTCAGTGTGAACCTGCTCAAGACGGTTCCAGCGTTCATCATGCTCGGATTCGTTCTTCGGCAATACAGCAAGGAGCGGGATCTCCAGGAGGAGTATGCGTTCAAGAGCGCGGTGGCCATGACCATCAACCCTTACGCGGATCTCTTGAACGACAAGGACAACGACGCGAACCGCTCCAGGCAGCGGTTGATCATGAACGCGCTGAAACAGGTCCACACCCCGCCTCACCTCTCTTCCGAGAAAGGCGGCACCCTCATCTCGTTGAACTCGAAAGACCTGAAGGAGTCGATCGCCAACCTTACCGAGGCGGTGAAGAGCAAGCCAGAGTGAGCATGCGGCGAGTGGTGCTGATCAACGGACCAGCTTTCTTGAACAGCGTGGAATAAAGAAAGAAGTGATGAAGAGTAAAGAAAGGAAATCAGCACATTCCCCTGGCCGTCAGCTTTTTTAGGTCGCGCGGGAAAGAATGAATAAAGAAAGGAACGAAGAGTAAGAACCGCTGGACAAGTCCCAAGTCACCGATCCCCATGCCCTCCTTCGCCGAATACTCCGACAGCCACGGTCCCGCGCTGCGCTTCCTGCGGCGGCTGGGCTACCAATGGCTTTCGCGCGAGGAAGCCGTGCGCCAGCGCGGCGGCCTGCTGAGCCAGGTGGTGCTGGAGGAGGTGCTGCGCGAGCGCCTCAAGGCCATCAACCGCTTTTCCTACAAAGGCCAGGAATACCCCTTCAGCCCGCAGAGCATCAACGCGGCCATCATGGCCCTGCAGCGCGTGCCCGATGAAGGGCTGGTGCAGACCAATGAGAAGGTGTACGACCTGCTCACCCTCGGCAAGAGCTTTACCGAGCACGTGGCCGGCGACCAGAAGGCCTTCACCCTGCGCTACATCGATTGGGAAAAGCCGGAGCGCAACGTGTACCACATCACCGACGAGTACATCGTGGAGGGCGTGCATGCCACGCGCCGGCCCGACCTGGTGCTCTTCGTGAACGGCATCCCCTTCTGCGTGATCCAATGCAAACGCCGCGACCAGGAGGACAGCACGGACGAGGCCGTGAGCCAGCACATCCGCGATCAGCAACGCGAACATGGCGTGCCGCGCCTGTACCACTACGCGCAACTGCTCATCGCCGCCCAGCCGAACGAAGTGCGCTACGCCTGCACCGGCACCCTGCCGAAATTCTGGAGCGCCTGGAAGGAGGACGTGGAGCGCAACGTGACGGATCTGCTCGCGAAGCCGCACGAGGATCTCCCGCGCGAAGACCGCCTGCCAACAGAACAAGATCGCGCGCTCTATGCCCTGTGCCGTCCGGAGCGCTTGATGGACCTGGCGTATCGCTTCTCGGTCTTCGATGCGGGCGTGCGCAAGGTGGCGCGCTACCAACAATACTTCGCCGTGCAGGACACGCTGGAACGCGTGCGGCAACTGGATGCGAACGGCAAACGGCGCGGCGGCGTGATCTGGCACACGCAGGGCAGCGGCAAGAGCCTCACCATGGTGATGCTGAGCAAGGCGCTGGCGTTGGACAAGGCCATCGCCGACCCGCGCGTGGTGCTGGTGACCGACCGCGTGGACCTGGACCGGCAGATCCACAAGACTTTTCTCAATTGCGGCAAGAAGGTGGAGAAGTCGCAGAGCAGCAGCGACCTGATCCGCCTGCTGAAGGACAAGGGCGTGCCCGTGATCACCACCGTGGTCAACAAGTTCCAAGGTGCCATGAAGCGCCGGGGTTTCAAGGAAGAAAGCACCGATGTGTTCGTGCTGGTGGACGAGAGCCACCGCAGCCAGTACGGCATGAACTACCAGGCCATGCACAAGCTGCTGCCCAACGGCTGCTACATCGGCTTCACTGGCACGCCCGTGCTGAACAAGGACAAGAACACGGTAAAGCAGTTCGGCGGCTTCATCCGGCCCTACACCATGCGGCAGGCCGTGGCGGACAAGGCGGTGGTGCCCCTGCTCTACGAAGGCCGAAGCCCGCAGCTCTATGCGAAACTGCAGGAGCTGGACCGCGACTTCTTCCGTCAGTTCGGCTTCCTGCCCGAAGAGGTGCAGAGCGCATTGAAGAACCGTTCACGCGGCATCGGCAAGCTCTTCAGTGCGGAACAGGTGGTGAAGGAAGTGGCCTACGACATCAACAAGCACTATTGCGAAACCTGGCAGGGCACGGGCCTGAAAGCGCAGCTCGCCGTGCCCACCATCGACACGGCCATCCGCTACCAACGCTTCTTCGAGGACCAGCCCGATCCGGCGCTACGGCTGAACAGCAAGGTGGTCTTCACGCCGCCCGATACGCGGGAGGACAACGACGACATCTGGAGCGAGGCCACGGGGAACGCTCGCGCCTATTGGCAAGCCATCGTGGAGCAGTACGGCGACCAGACCACCTACGAGACCTGGGTCACGGACAAGTTCAAGAGCACCTCTCGCGAGGTGGAGCTCTTGATCGTGGTGAGCAAGTACCTCACGGGCTTCGATGCCGAGCGCAACACGGTGCTCTACCTGGCCAAGCCGCTGCATGGCCACGACCTGCTGCAGGCCATCGCCCGCGTGAACCGCCTCTTCGAAGGCAAGGAATTCGGTTACGTGATCGACTACGTCGGGCTGCTGGGCAAGCTCGATCAGGCGCTCACCTTCTATGATGCGCTCGCCGGTTTCGATGAAGAGGACCTGCTGGGCACGGTGCGTAACGTGGACGAGGAGCTCGCCAAGCTGCCCGATGCGCACGCTGCGGTGTGGGCCCTGTTCAATGGCGTGGACCGCAACGACAACGAAGCCCTGCAACGCCACCTCGCTCCCGCCGATCGCCGCGACCAGTTCCGCGAACGGCTGAGCGTGTTCGCCCGGCTGCTTCATCTGGCTTTGGGCACGGCTGGACTGTATGCGCGATACGACGAACGCCGGGTGGACCAGTGGCGCAAGGACCTCAAGCTCTTCGAATCCCTTCGCACCGCCGCCATGGCGCGATATGCCGACGACCATGTGAACTACCGCGAATACGATGGCCGCATCCGCAAGCTGCTGGACACGCACATCGGTGCGAACGACGTACAACCTGTAACCCCCCTGGTGAACATCTTCAATGAGAACATGGTGGCCGATGCTTTGGCCCACTATGGCGAAGACAAGCAGAGCGTGGCCGCGAAGGCCGACACCATCGCCCACAACCTGAAGCGCAGCATCACCGAGAACCTGGAGAAGGACGAGAGCTTCTACAAGCCCTTCAGCAAGATGGTGGAAGAAACGATCGCGACGTTCCATCAGGGCCGCATCGATGAGCGGGAATACCTGCAACGGGTGCTGGGCATCCAGCGTGATCTGGAGAGCGGCGAGACCAGCGGTATGCCTGCCGGTGTTCAAGGCAGGCCCGAGGCACGCGCCTTCTTCGGCGTGCTGAAGGATACGCTCGTTCCCGTAGGCGATGCAACGGCATGGGCGGATCGGCTGGGCGGCATCGCGCTGGAGGTGGATGCCTTGATCCGCGCGCAGCGCATCCGCGATTGGCACCGCAACCTGGATGTACAGCGCGCCATGGAGAACGTGGTGGAGGACCTGCTGATCCAGCATCCGGAGCTCTTCGGCGGCACGGTGGACTACACCAAGCTGGATGCAGTGCTCCTGCGCTGCATGCAGGTGGCCCGCGCCAACTACTGATGACGGGCATCGCACAATACGGCAACACGCTGATCCCGTACACGGTGCAGTACCGTGTACGTCGCACGCTGGGCATCGAGGTGCATCCGGATCGAAGCGTCGTGGTGCTGGCCCCAACAGGCATCCATCCTGAACTGATCCGTCAGCGCGTGATGCGACGGGGCGCGTGGATCACCCGTCAGCAGCGGTACTTCGACCGCTTTCTGCCCAGTCGCCCGGTTCGGGAAGGGATCGCGGGGGAGACCTGGCTCTACCTCGGTCGGCGGCACATGCTCCGTCTGCGAAAGGCGACGCGGTCTACCGTGAAGCTCACACGCGGAGCATTGGTCGTTCACCTGCCTGACCCGACCGACCGAGCCCATGTGAAGCGCTTGCTCGCGGCCTGGTATCATGCGCATTCGCGCGAACGGTTCGCCCATGAAGTGTTGAAGGCATTGGACCTGCTGCGCACACGTCACCCCGTGCGCACACCCAAATTGAGCTATCGCACCATGGCACGGCGCTGGGGCAGTTGCACGGCATCCGGCACCCTGGCCTTGAACCCGGACCTGATCCAGGCACCGGTGATGTGCATCCGGTATGTCGTCCTGCACGAACTCTGTCACCTTGTACATCACCATCACGGGAAGGAGTTCTTCGCACTCCTGGGACAAGTGATGCCCGACTGGCGAAGGTGGAAGGAGCGGTTGGAAAAGAACGGTTGAACAGACCCCATAGGTCATGGATCTTGAAGAGCTCATCGAGGTGCATCAGCTGTCCGAGGCGGTCGTTTCCTTCTGCACCGCGAACGGACTGATCGACCTGCTCGCCTTGGATACGCACTACGTCAACCATGGGACGTTCACCACGCTTCCCGGCTGCACTGCGCTCATCGAGGACAGGCTGCTGGACCTGTTGACCGTTGAGCGCCTTCGGGGTGGCCGGAAGGCAGAACCGCATCAGGCGGATGCAACCATTTATCAGGTTGTGGACGGGGCCGATATGCATCGTGCAATACCGCCAACGGCTTTGTCAACGGCTACTGTGCTACCTGTTGCCGAAAACCCTGGACTCGAGCAACTGACGGTTCTATTCGGCTTGTCTGTACGAGCTTTCAATGTATGCGAGAACGCCGGCTTGTACACCTTGTCACAGATCCGGGACTTCGCGTTGGAGCACGGTGGTTTCAAGATGCTCAGGAATTGCGGGGCCAAGACGCAGATGGAGCTGAGCGATCTGCTGGTCAGGTCAGCTGCAACGGGTTATGCCCCAGATAGGACTGCCCATCCGGATGGCGCCGCGAGCCCTGACAGGATGGAGGCCATCTGCAGTGCGCAGTATCTGAAACTGAGCACACAAGCCAGGAATGTACTACAGGGACAGATTGGTCATCCCACTGCCGATGCCATCATTCGATTCTTCATGCGGCAGGGCAGAAAGATGCCGAAGCTACCGGGTGCCGGGAGCAAGGTCATGCGGGAGCTTCGTGCGATGCGCGAGAACACGATGACGGCCTTGACGGATCGATCGGTGGAATGGCCGGACGACAGTGACCCACGGGCGGAGCTGCTCAGGTGGGCCTTGATCCATCAAGTCGATCCGGACATACTACCGTATTTGCAGCATTCCGATGGCCGCTATTCCCTTTTCCGTTTTCTGGAGCGGTACATCGGTATGGCATGGAATGGAAGCAAGCTCAATGTTTATCGTACCCAATTGCTGAACCATGGTTCCGCGCTGACATTGGAGACGATCGCTGCAAAGGTCGGCCTGACCCGGGAACGTGTGAGGCAATTGATGGTCAACATGGACCATACCGTCTTGGCGCAGCTCAGTTTCGTATCAGACCTGCCTGGAGTGCATGAGCATTACCCGGAGTTGGTGAATGCTGATCGTTGCATGGTCGTGGACGTTGAACTCGTGCGTACCCTGAATGCCAGGGAGGGTACATGTTGCTCCCCGCTTCTCGTCGCTTACATCGCCGTGTTGCTGAACCACCCAAGGCTGCAGCTGGGCAAATGGACCGAGATGTTCGACCGGACCACGCTCTCCAAGGAGCTGGACCATACGCATCCGCTGCTCATGGAACGCGAGTGGGTCGAAGAACTCAAGAGCGCTGCCAGTCTTGCGATACAGGTCATAGAAGCGAGGCGTAGCACGCCGGAGCGCCGACCATTGGCTGAGATCTTGGTAGTTGGGGATAAAGCCCCATCCCACCAGATCGTGTCGCTTCTCTGCACGATCCTTCCCTTGCGCTATCCGGAGATATTCATCGAAGATGGCTGCATCTGCTTGCCTGCCAACGCAAAACGCAGCCAGGAGGACATGCTGGAGGAGGTACTTGCTGGTCTGGACGAGCCAAGCCACGTTACACGGATCCAAGAGGTATGGAGCACCCGGTTCCTGGGCCGCCCCATCACTGTAGAGGGCATCCGCAGCGTGGTTGTCCGGAACAAGAGCCTCTTCTTTTCCATCGGCAGGGAGAGCACATATGGTTTACGCCGATGGGAAAATGAGCGGCATGACCTCAGGTCGGGCACCATACGAGACATCGTTGAAGGGCTGCTTCAGGCGAGTTCAGCCCCCCTTCACCTTGAGGATCTTGTTGAGGATGTACAGAAGTTCCGTCCCGGAACCTATCTCGGAAGTGTCAAGCTCAATCTTCAAATGGAAGCATCCGGTCGATTCGTGTTCCTATCGGGAGGTTTTGTTGGTCTTGCCGGGCGGTCGTATGATAGGATCCCGGATCCACCGGCGGGTGTGCCAGGCAGCCTGATGCGGGCGAGCGTGCTGCGGCAATTCGTTGGACAGCATCGAAGCAGGTTGGAAGAACATATCGCACAGCGATGTTCGGCCACACCGAAACGCATTGAGCGTGTGATCGACGCTGCGATCACAGCTGGTCGCATTCAATTGGACCCCGAAGGACTTATCCAACAGGGCCAAGCGGAGACCGAAGATCATGGCCCCTGGATGGGTGAGCTGCCTTTCGAATGGTAGCGTGAGGTGCGGTTGCATCAGCCGACCGATGGCGATGCGCTGGTGCGGCCGAAGCAAGGAAGCTGCAACGTAGACACAGCCTCCGCGGCCGGAGCCAAAGCGGAAAAGTCGAGGGCGCTGTAGCGGATGATCCGGGTGCTTGCTTTCAGTCGGCTTTTGGTATCCTGATCAATCAGGAATCACAGCGTTCCCCTTGTTCTTCTGCTCCCGCTCGATCGCCTCGAACAGCGCCCTGAAGTTGCCGTTCCTCACCCGTGCGCACCTGGTGGTCCCGGCCCTGGCATGATCGATCCATGCAGGCGGAAAGACGGAGGATGGATGGGCCTTTTTCCTTCGGATGAAGAGACTACCGCTCCTTGGTTCGGCCAAGTGTGACAACTGCCGTGAACAGGGGCGATGCATGAATGGTGCAGTGGAGGTGTCCGGCTTACGTTGAGGAAGGGCACATTCCCCTATTTTCGTTCGATCCACCGGCACATGCGCTTTATTACCACTCCTTGCATTTTACTGGTAGCGGTTGCTTCCATGGCGCAAACCATTCGGGTGCAACCCTATCTGCAGGATGCGGAACCCTCGCGGATGACGATCATGTGGGAGACCACCAGCGGCACCCAGAGCACGGTGGATTACGGCACCACCACTGCGCTTGGCAACAGCGTGAACGGCGCATCTTTCAGCAGCTCAGGAACAGCCCGGGTCCACACGGTAACGCTTAAGGGCCTGTTGCCCAATACACTGTACTACTACCGCGCGACCACCGGCCCCGCCGTGTCGGCCATTCACCGCTTCCGTACACCAGCACTGCAGAGCGCAGAGCCACGTACCGTGATCGTGGCCATGAGCGACATGCAGAAGGATGGCGGCTACCCCAACAAATTCTGGCAGGTGGTGCACAACGGGGTGATCCAGCTGGTAAATGATTCGATGGGCCCGGAGCTGTGCGACGAACTTTCAATGGTGATCCTTGCCGGAGACCTCGTGGCGGACGGCACCAACTACGGCTCGTGGAAGACCGACTTCTTCGACCCCGCTGCGGACCTATTCGCCGATGTGCCGGTATATCCTGCCATTGGCAACCACGAGCAGAACAGCCCCAACTACTTCAATTATTTCCAGCTGCCCAAAAACGGCACTCCGGATTTTGGCGAGCATTGGTGGTACAAGGACCATGGCAACCTACGCATCATCGGGCTGAACACCAACCCGGCCTACCAGCAACAGGCACAGCTGGACTGGCTGGACAGCGTGCTTGCCGATGCGGCCACGGATCCGGACATCGACTTCGTGTTCGCCCACTTCCACCACCCCTTCCACAGCGAACTGTGGATCGCTGGAAACACCGACTACACCGGGGAGGTGATCGGCCGGATGGAGAATTTCAGCACCGCCACAGGCAAGCCGAGCGCCCATTTATTCGGCCATACGCACGCGTATTCGCGCGGCGCAAGCAAGGACCATGTTCATTTGATGGTGAACGTGGCGACGGCCGCCGGACATATCGACCACTGGGGTGAGTACGCGCAGATGGACTATCCGGAATATTCCATCAGCCAGGATGAATACGGCTTCGTATTGATCGAAGTGGAGGCCGGCGACGACCCGCAGTTCACCCTCAAGCGCTACAGCCTCGGGGATGAGGTCGTCACCAAGAACAACGCATTGGAGGACATGCTCACCATCCATCGCTACGGCAACGCACCCGTGCAGCCCGGCGGATCTTATCCCACCGGCGGCATGACCGTCTCGCCGGATTGCGTGGTGCTTAAGGGCACGCCCTTCACGGATGCCGACGGCGGCCCGCACCGGGATTCACAGTGGCAGGTGGGCACCAGTTGCACGGACTGGACGAACCCGGTGGTGGACAGCTGGCGGCAATACCAGGACTGGTACTACGAAACGGACCTGCAGGCAGGCGATGACCTCACCGACGAGCAGGTGACCACCTTGCTGCCCGGTACCAACTACTGCTGGCGCGTGCGCTACCGCGATGAGGACATGAAATGGAGCGCATGGTCCGATCCGGAATCCTTCACCACGGGCCCGTCGGCGGCAGGCCCGAACCTGCTTGCAAACCCGGGTGCTGAGAACGGCACCACCGCGTGGGCCACCACTGCGGGGGTGATCGAATCCTTGGCCGCAGGTGAATGCGACGGAGCCTCCCCCCATGCCGGCACCTATTATTTCGCTGTGGGTGCCTTGTGTACGGAGAACGCCTTCGCCCGCGCGGAACAGGCCATCGACGTGGGTGCCCAGGCCGCTGCCATCGATGTGGGCGGCATGGCCGTGAGCTTCGGCGGGTGGCTGCGCGACTGGAACGGGGATGACCGCCCCGACATGTTCCTCGCCTTCCGCGATGCGGACGGAACGGTGCTCGACACGACCAGCACCGTGAGCAACCAAACGGGAACATGGACCTTGTTGCAGCAGACCGTGCCGCTGCCGCCAGGCACACGTTCCATCACGGCGGTGCTCACCGGCACACGGTTCGGCGGGCAAGACAACGACAGCTACTTCGACGACCTCTTCGTGCGCCTGCTCACCAACGTACAGTGCAGCGAACCATACGTGCGCCCGCAGGTCACGGTGATGCTCGAAGGGCCGTACGATCAGCAGACAGGCCTGATGCACGACAGCCTGCGCGTGCATGGGCTGCTGCCGGGGATGGAGCCGTTCACTGCGCTCGGCTTCATCCAAATGGGTGAAGGCGGCGGGGAACATTTGGATACCGCAGCGTTCTCCAACACAGGGCCGGATGCCGTGGTGGATTGGATCTTGCTCGAGTTGCGCACGGACACCACGGCAGCGAGCACCGTGGCCACGCGTTCATGCCTGCTTTTGCGCAATGGGCGCGTGGTGGGCATGGACGGTATTTCACCGCCGCAGATCACTGCGCTTCCGGGGAATTATTACCTAGTGGTGCGCCATCGCAATCACCTCGGGGTGATGACGGCGTTGCCGGTGGAGCTGTCCGATGGCACAGCCGTGGTTGATCTGTCAGACCCCGCATTTCCCACATACGGGGCCGATGCGCGGAAAATGATCGGAAGCAAAGCCCTGCTATGGGCGGGCAATGCGGCCGCGGACCATGTGATCAGGTACACTGGTGCCGCCAACGACCGCGATCCGATCATGGCCGCCATCGGAGGCTTGATCCCCACGGCTACGGTCACCGGCTATCGCAGCGAAGACGTGAACATGGACGGCGTGGCCAAATACGCCGGCGCCAATAACGACCGCGATCCGATCTTGTTGAACATCAACTCGGCGATGCCAACTTCCATCAGGCTGGAACAGGTGCCGTGAGCGGAGGGCCTGGATGGAATCGCCCCGCTTCACACATGCTTGATCCGATCACCTGACGTACCGGCCCGTCAGCGCCTGTGCAATGTGTTGATCTTCACGCCAAAGCGTTCGTAGGAAGAGCTTCACAGCGTCCCCCTGCTCTCCTGCTCCCGTTCGATCGCCTCGAACAGCGCCTTGAAGTTGCCTTTGCCGAAGCTCTTGGCGCCTTTGCGCTGGATGATCTCGAAGAAGAGCGTAGGGCGGTCCTCCACCGGCTTGGTGAAAAGCTGCAGCAGGTAGCCTTCGTCGTCGCGGTCCACCAGGATGCCCAGCTCGGCCAGCGGCGCCAGGTCCTCCTCGATAGGGCCCACGCGGTCCAGCAGTCCTTCGTAGTAGGTGCTGGGCACCTTGAGGAACTCCACGCCGCGGCTCATCAGGTCGCGCACGGTCTTCACAATGTTGTCCGTGGCCACCGCAATGTGCTGCACGCCCGGGCCGTTGTAGAAGTCCAGGTATTCCTCCACTTGGCTCTTCTTCTTGCCCTCGGCCGGCTCGTTGATGGGGAACTTGATGCGGCCGTTGCCGTTGCTCATCACCTTGCTCATCAAGGCGCTGTACTCGGTGCTGATGTCCTTGTCGTCGAAGCCCAGCACGTTGGCGAAGCCCATCACCTCCTCGTAGAACTTCACCCACGGGTTCATCTCGTTCCAGCCCACGTTGCCCACCATGTGGTCCACGTATTTCAGGCCGGTGGGCGTGGGGTTGTACGCGCTCTTCCACGGCTTGTAGCCAGGCAGGAAGGTGCCGTGGTAGTTCTTGCGCTCAATGAAGAGGTGTACTGTGTCGCCGTAGATGTGGATGCCGCTCTTCACCACTTCGCCGTCGCCGTCCTTCTCCACGGTGGGTTTCATGTAGCTCTTGGCGCCGCGCTTGGTGGTTTCCTCCCAGGCCTTGGTGGCATCGTCCACCCAGAGGGCGATCACCTTCACGCCGTCTCCATGCTTGCGCAGGTGGTCGTTGATCGGGTGGTCCTGCGTCATCGGCGTGGTGAGCACCAAGCGGATCTTGTCCTGTACGATCACGTAGCTGGTGCGGTCCTTCACACCTGTCTCCAAGCCGGCGTATGCCAAGCTCTGGAAGCCGAAGGCCGTCTTGTAGAAATGGGCGGCCTGCTTGGCATTGCCCACGTAGAATTCGATGTAGTCGGTGCCGAGCAAGGGGAGGAAGTCGGCGGCTTCAGGAACTACTTTTTCAAGCTGGGGAGTTGCGCTTTCGATGGCCATGGTGTTGCGGATGTGACGATCAGAAGATCAGAAAATGGAATGCCTTTGGATCGACCAAGCATTTTTTGATCTTTCGATCGCCTCGTTGTCTGATCAGAGTTTAGTGTTGCTGGTTGAGATGATCTTGTTGAGGATGCGTACGATCGGGAGGAGCTTCCCCAGGTACGCGTTTGCAGTGGCCAAGTTACGTTCAATGCAGAGCAGAAGCCAATATTCGGTTTGATCAGCCTCTTTCAAGGCGATCTTCATCTTGTGGATGAAGTCCTTCAAGCTCTCTCCGTTCTGTGCTTCGCGCACCAAGGCACCGATGGTGGTGCCGGAGCGGAGCAGCTGGTTGGACACGGCAAACTTCTTCTTTTCCTGAAGTTCATCGGACAAATCCCAGATGGCCAGTGCGAACTGAAAGGGCATGGACACAATTGCGTTGTCCTCGTAACGGGCGTTGTACGAGGCGGGCGCCTCAGCCACCACCCCGTTTCCAAAGAAATCGTCCTGCACGATGGCGTTCTGCCATTGTTTTATGTCAAGCTCGCGCAGATCCATTTTCTGATCTTCTGACCTTCTGATCGTCTGACCTTCTGATCGTCTGATCTTCTGATCGTCTGATCGTCTGATCTTCTGATCGCCTCACTCCAGCCAGCTCTTCCAGTACTTCCCATCATCGATCTTCAGCGCTTCCTCGGTCACCATCAATGGGCGGAAGGTGTCCACCATCACGGCCAGCTCGTTGGTTTCTTTCTGGCCGATGCTGCGCTCCATGGCGCCCGGGTGCGGGCCGTGGGGGATGCCTGCGGGGTGCAGGCTGATGTGGCCCGGACCGATGTCGTTGCGGCTCATGAAATCGCCGGCCACGTAGTAGAGCATCTCATCGCTGTCGATGTTGCTGTGGTTGTATGGCGCGGGGATGGCCTGTGGATGATAGTCGTAGAGGCGCGGCACGAAGCTGCAGATCACCATCGCGTCGGTCTCGAAGGTCTGATGGATGGGCGGCGGAAGGTGCACACGGCCGGTGATGGGCTCAAAGTCGTGGATGCTGAAGGCATAAGGGTAGTTGTAGCCGTCCCAGCCCACCACGTCAAAGGGGTGCGTGGCGTAGACCAGCTCGTGCAGCATGTTCTGCTTTTTCACCTTCACCGTGAAGTCGCCTTTTTTGTCGATGGTCTCCAGCTTTTTCGGTCGGCGGATATCGCGCTCGCAGTAAGGACTGTGCTCCAGCATCTGGCCGAACCAGTTACGGTAACGCTTCGGGGTGTACACCGGGCGATGGCTTTCCACGATCAACAAGCGGTTGTCGCTGTCCTTGAACTCCATGGTGTAGATCATCCCGCGGGGGATCATCAGGTAGTCACCGTACTTGAAGTCGATGTTGCCCAGCAGAGTGCGCAACGTGCCGCTGCCCTTATGGATGAAGATGACCTCGTCGCAGTCGGCGTTCTTGTAGAAGTAATCCACCGTTTTGGCCTGTGGGGCGGCCAAAACCACGGCGCAGTCCCCGTTCACCAAGATGGCTTTGCGTGCGGCGAGGTGGTCCTTCTCGGGCTTGGTCTTGAAACCGTGCAGGCGCAAGGAGCGAAGGTTCTTTTCCACCGCGATCTTGGGCGTTACGTCCTTGGGCTTGTTCAACGCCTTCACCTGCGTGGGGCGGTGAATGTGGTAGAGCAGGGAGCTCATGCCATCGAAGCCGATGGTGCCGAACAGTTGTTCGTAGAAGATGCGGTCCTTGCCGTTCTTGAATACGGTGTGGCGTTTGTGGGGGATCTTGCCGAGGGTGTGGTAGATGGGCATCTTGTTCCGGTTGCCGGTTGTTTGGTTGCGGGTTGCGCCCTGCCAACTAGGTCCTGCGAACCTTGTCCTTCGGGTTGTCCGGTTGCGGGTTGGCTGGTTACGTGTTGCGGGTTGTCTTTTCGCGCAAGCCTATGCGCTGGCCTCTTCCTTTTGGTTGATGGATGTCAGTTCAGGATGCAGCGTGCCGCGGAGGGCGAGCAGTTCCTCTTCTTCCCGGATGCGCTTGCGCAGGCCCTCCGGGTCGTTGATGGCCTTGGTCTTGGTACTGCGCGTGCTGCGGCCTTTTCGCCAAACACGCTGCACTTCCATGGGCAGGAGGTGGATCTCCCGGCAACTCGGTGAGCAGCAGTCGGCATATTTCGCGGCGCAAGCTTCGCACTGCACCAGCAGCATGTTGCAGGTGGCCTCGTGGCAATTGCCGATGCGGTCGCACGGTGCGCCGCACTGCATGCAGGTGCCCACCACATCGTCCGTGATGCGCTCGGACAGCCGTTCATCAAACACGAAGTTCTGGCCGAGGTATTTGCTCTTCAGCCCCATGGCCTTGAGCTGGCGCGCATAATCGATGATGCCGCCGTGCAGCTGATTCACCTTGTTGTAGCCGTGGTGTTTCAAATAGGCGCTGGCCTTTTCGCAGCGGATGCCGCCGGTGCAGTAGAGCAAGATCTCGGGATGGTGGAGAGTTGAATCCGTTGCGGGTTGGCCGGTTTCGGGTTGCGGGTTGGTATCAACATCCTCACCATTCACCTTTCCCAGCATTTCCACCACCTCTTCGATTGCTCCCCGGAAGGTATCGGCTTTGGGCAGATAGGCCCCCTCGAAGTGCCCGATGGCGCACTCGTAGTTGTTGCGCATGTCGATCACCAGCGCGCCTTCCTCCAGCTTGCGGTTGAAGGTGGCCGCATCCAGGTGTTGGCCCACGTTCGTCACGTCGAAGGCGTCATCGTCAAGGCCATCGGCAACGATCTTCTTCCTCGCCTTGATCATGAGCTTGAGGAAGCTCTTGCCATCGTCCTCCACGGCGATCTTCCAAGGTACGGCGCGGAAAGCATCCCGTCCATCCAGGTCCTGCCGGAAGGCCCCGAGGTTGGCCGTGGGCACGCTTACCTGGGCATTGATGCCTTCCGGAGCGATGTAGATGCGCCCGAGCACGCCCAAGGCTTCCCAGGCTTGATAAAGCGCATGGCGGAGCTCCTCCACCGTGTTCAACCGCACGTAACGGTAGAAGGAGAGGGTGGTGCGGGGTGTTCCTTCCCGCTCCAACCGTGCGCGGAGCTCCCCAGGGCTGCGCAGATTCCGGAGGCGGTGGGCTTCCATGGGGGCGAATTTACGCCCTGACAAGGGAGAGCTTGGCGCTGGTAGCTTTGGCGCGTCCAATTCATACTTATCCATCCCCAAGGCATGTCCAGGAAGATCCTCGTAATCGGCTCCAGCGGCCAGATCGGTACCGAGCTCGTGGAAGGTTTGCGCGCGCGGTTCGGCAATGATAGCGTGGTGGCCAGCGATATCAAGGAGCCGCAGGTGAAGCAGGAAGGCCCGTTTGCCATGGTGAACGCCATGGACCGCCACGGTATTGAGCGCATCCTGGACAAGCACGGCATCACCGAGGTGTACCTGTTGGCCGCGCTGCTCAGCGCAACCGCCGAGAAGGACCCTGCCTTCGCCTGGAAGCTGAACATGGAGAGCCTGCTCATCATCCTGGAGCTGGCGCGGGAAGGACGCTTGCAGAAGGTCTATTGGCCCAGCAGCATCGCGGCCTTCGGACCCACTACGCCGAAGGACATGACACCGCAGCACACCGTGACCGAACCCAGTACGGTTTACGGCATCAGCAAGCTGGCCGGCGAAGGCTGGTGCAACTACTACCACCACCGCTATGGCGTGGATGTCCGCAGCATCCGCTACCCGGGCCTCATCGGATGGAAGAGCGCGCCCGGCGGCGGCACCACGGATTATGCCGTGCACATCTTCCACGAGGCGATCAAGCATGGCAAGTACACCAGCTTCCTGGGGCCCAAGAGCATGCTGCCCATGATGTACATGCCCGACGCCATCCGCGCCACCATTGAGCTGATGGAAGCCCCGGCCGACCGCATCAAGGAACGCACCAGCTACAACCTCGCCGGGCTCAGTTTCACCCCGGAGCAGATCGCCGCCGAAGTGGCCAAGCACGTTCCGGGCTTCCAGATCGCATACGCCCCCGATGTGCGCCAGAACTACGCCGATTCCTGGCCCAACAGCATCGACGACAGTGCCGCACGGACCGATTGGGGCTGGAAACCGCTATACGACCTGAAGGCCATGGTGGCCGATATGATGGCCCACCTGAAGCCCTTGTTGGGCCATTAGGCGGGCACGGGTGTAACCCCGGGACCGCCGATCCCGTTTCGCCGGGGCGAAGCAGTCTCCCGCCCATGCGTACGTTTTATTCCGCCCTGCCCAGCTTGTTGGCCGGCGTATGGGCCATGGCCTTGCAGGCGGCCACGGCGCAGGGCGGCACGGCCGCTGCAGACACCTTGAACCAATTGGACCAGCAAGGGCGCAAGCAGGGCTGGTGGCAGATCACAGGGCCCCTGCCGGACAAGCCGGATTACACGGCGGGCATCCTGTACGAAGAGGGCCGCTATGAGGACAACCGACGCACCGGCACCTGGAAGCGCTATTGGCCCAACGGAAAGCCCCGCAGCCAGGTGAATTATGTACGGGGCCTGGCCAAAGGGGCCTATACCACCTACTACCCCGATGGCCGCCGGGAAGAACAAGGCAGTTGGGACCTCGACCGGAACACGGGCACCTTCAAGCGCTGGTATGCCAACGGCAAGTTGATGCAGGAGTTCGTCTTTGATTCTTACGGAACGCGCAACGGCCTGCAGAAGTATTATCATGAAAACGGGAATCTGGAGGCGGAAGTGAACATTGTGAACGGGCGCGAGGAAGGCACCCTTAAACGGTACCACCCCAACGGCGAACTGCAGGAAACCGCGGTGTTCACCGGTGGGCAGGCCAAGGAAGGTTCCTTCAGGACCTTTACGCCGAAGGGGCCGGTGGTGGAGGTGTCGCCCCCCGCCGATGCCAAGCCCGCCCCGGCCAAAACCGCCGAGGAAAAGCCCAACAGCGAGGATTTCCGCGCCGAGGGCTGGAACACCCTCTATGACGACCAGCACCGCCTGGCCCAACAAGGCCACTACCGCAAGGGCAGGCTGTGGGAGGGGAGGGTGTACAAGTACGACCGCAACGGCATCCTTTACAAGATCGAAGTGTATGCCAAGGGCCGCTACGTGGGCAAGGCCCCGATCACCGACGAGGACCGTTGAGCATCCGCTGCCCCAGGACACGGCCCGCCCTCAAGGCCGTTGGCACCGATCCCTTCCACCGGGCAAACTGCTTTGGGCTACGCCATGGCCGTATGCGTGTGGCGCTTGCCTTCATGTGTTTTTTCCCAACCCCGACCCACCAGCACCTGACCCCCATGGCGAAGAAATCCTCCACGATGGACATGGCTGTGGCCGCTTTCATGCACGAAGTGCGGCTGCGCAACCCCCACGAACCCGAGGCAAGGCCGCGAATTATGTGAAGGGGGCGAACATTGCTGGCTTCGTGAAGGTGGCCGATGCCATGCTTGCCCAAGGGCTGGTGTGACCTCATCACCTTGGCCCATGAAAAAGCCCCGGTGCGGCCGGGGCTTTTTCATGGGCAGGGACCTGTTCAGCAGAACTCTTCGTACACCGTGCGCAGGTGCTCGGCGATCATCTCCGCGCTGCGGCCTTCGATGTGGTGGCGCTCCACGAAGTGCACCAGCTTGCCATCCTTCAGTATGGCAATGCTGGGGCTGCTGGGCGGGTAGGGCAGGAAGTAGTTGCGCGCTTGTGCCGTGACTTCGGTATCCACGCCGGCAAACACGGTGACCAGGTGGTCCGGGCGCTTGCCTGCGCCGAAGGAGGCCTTCACGCCGGGGCGGCAGGTGCCGGCTGCGCAGCCGCACACGCTGTTCACCACGCACATGGTGGTGCCCGCCTGTTTGAAGGCGGCGTCCACTTGGGCAGGGGTCTTCAATTCATGGAAACCGACCGAGGTGAGGTCCTCGATCATCGGCATGGTCAGTTCTTCAGGGTACATGCTCAAGGTGCTTTTGGTGCCCCGCAGCGGCCGGGCCGTGCAGGGCTATTGATCAATGGCGCAAAGATACGCGCCGCAGCCAAGCCCATGGCCGGAGGCACGATGCAGGCCAGTCCCGCGGATTCAGCCTTGTGCGTTGCGGAATTCCCGGATGAAGCCGGCGATCTTCTTGCGGAAGAAGACGAACAGCAGCACATAGGGCACGGCCATCATGAACAGGATGCCCGTGTTAAGGCCCGCCCCCACAGCTTGCGCCCCGCCGTAGGCCTGCTTGCCCGGCTCGGAACCGGCCACGGCCTTGCACATGGCGCAGCCCTGCGCCAACAGGTCCGCCGGCAGCAGCAGCAGCAGCACGGTTGCGATCAGCAGCAGTCGGCGCGTGTTCATCGGGGCAAAGGTAGCGCGATCGGCAGACGGGCCGCAGTTCAAGGGCAACCGGCAGCACCGGCAGGGGTCATGGGCCCTGGGCTTACGAAGGGGATGCCCAGTTCCAAGCCGCGCAAGATCAGCAGCACGGCCATGGCGGTGAGGAGCAGGGGCGACACCTTGCGCAACCATGCCCGCGTACCGGCCCCCAGCCATCCGCCGCCCAGGCGCAGGGCCACCAGTGCGGGCCAAGTGCCCAGGCCAAAGGCCGCCATGAACCCGGCGGCCTGCCCCGGCGAGGCCGTGGCGGCCGCGCCGAGCAGGGCCGCATACACCAGCCCGCAAGGCAGCAAGCCGTTGAGCACACCGGTGAGGAAGAGCGCCTCCGGGGCCGTGCGCCGGAGGTTGCGCGCCAAGATGCCCCGCATGCGCCCTACGCCCATGGCCAACCGGCCCGCAGGCCACCAGCGTTGCAGCAGGCCCGGCACGATCACCGCCAATAGCACCAACGTGCCGCCCACCAGGCTTACCGCGCGCCCGAGGCCTGCCAGCTGCATGCCCAAGCCCAGCGTGCCCACGGCCGCGCCCAGCAAGGCATAGGTGGCCAGCCTTCCACCGTTGAGCAGCAAGGTGCTCATCCATCGGGCGCTGCGTGCGTTGGATGGCGAAGGCACGGCCAGCGCGATGGGGCCGCACATGCCCACGCAATGCGCACTGCCCGCCACGCCCAGCACCAAGGCCGCCGCCAGCCATGTGTTCATGGCACGTACACCTTCCGTTCGGTGAAGTACTTCACGCCGCCCGCCTCCCATTCCAGCGCGGCATTGTAGCGGCCGGCGGAAAGGTCCAGGTTGCCCGCATGGTGCGCGGCGCTGTCCGTGGTGAACCGCAGCATGCGGTCCGCTTGCGGGTCGTTGGGCCGCAACAGGGTCAATGTGGCGGTGATCGGGCTACCCTTCAGTTCGGCAGGGAAGCGCAGCACGGCTGCGGTGCGCTGGATGTCCATGCCCACCGGGGCGGTCAGCGCGTTGGCCCGCCCGGTGGCATCGATGCGCTGCTGGTACTTCAGCTCCGCCCCGTAGTAGTCTTCGGTCACCAGGGGCGAAGGGTGCTGTGATGCCTTGATCATGAACCAGGCCATCATTGCCGCGAAGGCGATCAGTGCCAATGCCAGTGCTTTTCCCCAGTTCATCGCTGCATGTTCAGTTCATCGGCCCCAGGAAGGATGTCTTCACTTCGTCCACCAGTTTGTCGCCGCTGTAAACGCCCACCACCACCTTGGTCTTCATGCCCTCCAATTGATCTTTGGCCAGGATGATGAAGAGCTCCGTTTGCGCCATTTGGCCGGGCGCCAGCACCACCGGTTTGCCCACCAGCTGGATCTCGCCCTGCACATTTTGCAGCTCAAACCGCAGGGGCAGCGTGCGCTGGGTCTTGTTCACGGCCTTCATGGAGTACAGGTTGCTCACGCGGCCGTCCTGGCGTTTCTGGAAGAGCATGCCCGGGGTGCGCAGCAGGGTGCTGTCCACATCGCTGCGCATGGCGATCAAGGCCACCAGCACGCCGGTGATCACCAGCAGCACCGCACTGTAGGCTTTCAGCCGCAGGTTGAAGGTGAAGGGCTTCTTGTCGGCGATCTGCTCCTCGCTGGCGTAGCGGATCAGGCCGGTGGGCAGGCCCACGCTGGTCATCATGTGGTCGCAAGCGTCGATGCAGGCGGTGCAGTTCACGCATTCCAGCTGGGTGCCGTTGCGGATGTCGATGCCCGTGGGGCACACGTGCACACAGGCGTAGCAGTCGATGCAGTCGCCTTTGTCCACCTGGCTGCGCACCTCGCCCTTGCGGAACTTGGCGCGGCTCTCCCCGCGCACATGGTCGTAGGCGATCACGATGCTCTTGCGGTCGAGCAGCACGCCTTGCAAGCGGCCGTAGGGGCAAACGGTGGTGCAGGCCTGCTCGCGGAAGAAGGCGAAGTTGCCGTAGAAAGCAGCGCTGAAGACCACCATGGCGGTGAGCCCGCCCAGGTGCTGCGCTGCAGGCTCGCTCACGATGCGAAAGAGCTCGTCGGTGCCGATGAGGTAGGCCAGAAAGGTGTTGCCGATGAGGAAGGCAATACCGAAGAAGATGGCGTGCTTGGCGGTTTTCTTCAGGGCTTTGCCTGTGGTCCACGGCCCCTTGTTGAGGGCCTGTTGCTGTTTCCAATCGCCTTCGATGAAGTACTCGATGCGGCGGAACACGTGTTCCATGAACACGGTTTGCGGGCATACCCATCCGCAGAACAGCCGGCCAAAGGCCACCGTGAACAGGGCGATGAACACGATGAAGGCGAGGAAGCCCAGCACGAAGATCAGGAAGTCCTGCGGCCAGAAGGTTTGGCCGAAGAACACAAAGCGCCGTTCCAGCAGGTTGATCATCAACAGCGGTTCGCCGCCGATGCGGATGAAGGGCCCGGCAAAGAGCAGTACCAGCAGGGCATAGGCCAATATGCGCCGCCAATTGGTAAGCTTGCCCTTGGGTTTTTTTGGGTATACCCACACGCGCTTGCCCGCCTTGTCCACCGTGCTGATGGTGTCGCGGAAACTCTCGCTGCGCGGGGCGTCACGCTTGATGTGGGCAGGTTGCGGGGTCATTGGGAACGGGCGAGCTGCACGGAGAGGCGGCAAAGAACGGGCAAAGATCCACGGTTGGGGCCCAAGCGGATTGACGATCGTCAGTTGGCGCGGCCGCGGGCACGGTGCAAGAAAGACATGGAAGCAGCCGGCCGGGCTTGCATCACACGGCCACCGCCACGCGTTCCTCCACCTTCTTCCGCCTGCGGCCGAAGCGGATGCCGCCGACCTTCTCCATCAGGCGCGTCATGATGTAGTACATGGTGGGCACGATGAAGAGCGTGAGGATGAGCGAGCTGGAAAGGCCGCCGATGATCACCCAGGCCATGCCGTTCTTCACCTCGGCGCCGTCGCCGCTGGCCAAGGCGATGGGCATCATGCCGAAGATCATGGCCACGGTGGTCATCAGGATCGGGCGCAGGCGTTCCTTGCCCGCTTCCACCAAGGCCTCCACCAGGCCCAGGCCTTCGGCGCGCAGGTGGTTGGCGAAGTCCACGATCAGGATGCCGTTCTTGCTTACCAGGCCCAGGAGCATGATCATGCCCACAATGGTGAAGATGGCCAGGGGCTGCATGGTGAGCGCCAAGGCCAGCAGCGCGCCCACCAGCGCCACGGGGATGCTGAAGAGCACCACAAAGGGGTAGAGCGCATTTTCATACAGGGCCACCATGATCAGGTATACCAGCAGGATGCCCAGCACCAGCGCGAGGCCGAGGCTGCCGAAGGCGTCGCCCTGGTTCTTGGCGTCGCCGAGGTATTCCACGGTGGTGCCCGCAGGCAGGTGCTGCTTGGCCATGGCCTGTTGGATCTCGGCCACGATGGTGCCGCTGGGCCGCCCCACGGCCGCGCTGTTGATCTTGATGGAGTTGAGGCGGTCGGTGCGTTCCAGCACGCTGTTGCCCACGGTTTCGTACACCTCGGCCAGCTGGTCCAGTCGCACGGTGGCGCCTTTGGCGTTGGTCACCATCAGGCTGCGCACGCTGCCCGCGTCCTGGCGGTCGGCGCGGTCCAGCCGCACGTTGATGGGGTATTCCTCGCCGGCCTCCTTGTAGTTGTTGCGGTCGTTGCCGCGGAAGGCCGTTTGCACGGCCATGCCCACATCGGTGCTGGTGAAGCCGAGCGCGCCCATGCGGTCCTGGTCCAGCCACACGCGCACTTCGGGCTTGGGACTCTTGGTGCTGTACTGCACGTAGTCGGTGCCGGCGGTGTGTTCGGTGATCTCCTTCACCATGCGCGCGGCCTTCCACAGGCTGTCCATGTCGGTGCCCTTCACGACGATCTGGATGGGCGTTTGCGCGTTGCCCGTGATGCTGGTCTGCGTGATGGTGACCTTGAGCCCCGGGATGGCGCTGAGCTCATCGCGCAGCACGGTGCTGAAGGCTTCGGAGCTGAGGGCACGCTGCTTGGCGGGCACCAGCTTCACACTGATCTCCGAGAGGTTGGCCGTGGCGGAGCCGCTGCCCATCTGCCCGCTCTGGGTGCCCACGTTGGTGAAGGCGTCGACCACTTCGGGGTGGGAGAGGATGATGCGTTCGGCCTGCTGGGTGATCTGGTCGGTGACGGTGAGCGAGGCTTGTGGCGCGGTTTCCAGCTGCACCATGAACTCGCCGCGGTCGCTGGCGGGAATGAAGGCCGCGCCGATGAAGCCCGCGGGCAGCAGGGCGATGGAGCCGACCAGCAGCACGAGGATGGTGCCCAGCACCCAGCGCTTGCGGTGCAACGCTTTCTCCAGCGCGCGGCCGTACCATGCTTGCAAGTTGCCCACGCCGCGCTCGAAGGCGAGGCTGAAGCGGCCCCAGATCGTTTTGCCGGTGAAGTGCTCGAGCTTGCCCCAGCGCGAGGCCAGCAGCGGCGTGAGGGTGAAGGCCACCACCAGGCTCATCAGCGTACTGATCACCACCACCAGCGCGAACTCGCGCAGGATGTTGCCGATGAGGCCGCCGGACATGGCCAGGGGCAGGAAGACCACCACGTCCACCAGGGTGATGGCCATGGCGGTGAAACCGATCTCGTTGCGCCCTTCCAGCGCGGCGGTCCAGCGGCTCTTGCCCATTTCCAGGTGGCGGTAGATGTTCTCCAGCACCACGATGCTGTCGTCCACCAGGATGCCCACCACCAGGGAGAGCGCCATCAGGGTCATCAGGTTGAGCGAGAAGCCCAGGGCGTACATGGCGATGAAGGTGGGGATCATGGCGCTGGGCAGGGCCACCAGCACGAAGAGGGAGCTGCGCAGGCTGTGCAGGAAGAGCAGCATCACCAGGCCCACGATGAACACGGCGAGCATCAGGTCGAACATCACCGCGTTGGCGCTGGAGAGCGTGTAGAGGCTCTGGTCCATGGCGATGCTGTAGTCGAAGCCGGTGGAGGCCAGCTGCTCCTTGAGCTCGGCCAGGCGCTGTTTCACGCCCTGGCTCACCTCCACGGCGTTGGCGTCGCTCTGCTTCACGATCTGCATGCCGATGCCGGGGTGCCCGTTGATGCGGTTGAAGGTGGTGGCCTCGGTAAGGCCGTCGGTGACGTTGGCCACGTCCTTGAGCAGGATGCGCGAACCGTCGGTGTTTTCGCGCACCACGGTGTTGCGCAGGTCGTCCACGGAAGCGGCGCGCGCGTCGAGGTTGATGGAAAGGCGGTCGGCGCTGCTTTCCACGTTGCCCGCGGGGAAGGTGCTGCTGTTGGCCGCCACGGCCTGGGCCACCTGCGCGGCGCCAAGCCCGTACGCCTTCAGTTTGTCGTTGTCCATCACCACGTGCACCTCGCGCTGCTGCGCGCCGATGAGCGTCACGCTGCCCACGCCGTCCACGTTGCTGAGCATGGGCACCACGCGGTTGTCCAGCAGCTCATACAGTTCGGCCGGTGCCAGCTTGCTGTTGATGCTCAGCCGCAGGATGGGCATCTCGTCCGTGCTGAAGCGCCGCACCACCGGGTCGTCGGCATCCTCGGGCAGCTGCGCGCGGACCTGGTCGATGCGCCGCTCGGCATCGCGCTGTGCGTCGTTCACCACGGTGCCCTGCTTCAGGGTGACGGTAATGGCCGACACGCCTTCCATGCTGGTGCTGGCGATCTGGTCCACGCCCTCGATCGCGCTCACCGCATCCTCGATCGGTTTGGTCAGGGTGTTCTGCACCTCCTCCGGCGACGCGCCCCGGTAGGTGGTCTGCACCATGATCACGTTGGCCTCGAACTTCGGCAGCAGGTTGTAGTTGAGCTGCTTGTAGCTCAGAAAGCCGAACAAGATCAGCGCCGTGAAGATCACGGTGATCAACAACGGCCGTTTGATGGCGACTTCTGTGATGCTCATTGTTCCTTGGTTGTTCCCGCCATGGAGGCGCGGAGTACACGGAGCGGTCCGCTCCCGCTCTCCGTGCCGTCATGCTTCTGTTGCATTGCTCTGTGTTCCCTGTGGCCTGTGGTGCACGATCACTTGCTGTTCGCCACCCGCACTGTGCTTCCCTCCACCAGGTTCAGTTGCCCGGTCACCACTACGGATTCGCCGGGTTTCAGGCCTTGCAGCACTTCCACCTGCTCCCCGGCCTCGCGGCCCAGCACCAGGTTGCGGCGCTGCACCGAGGTGCCCTCGGCGTTCACCACGTACACGTAGGGGTCTTTCACGCCTTCGGCCAGTGCGCCCTTGGGAATGGACAGCATCGGTACGCTCCCGCTGCCCTCGAAGCGCACGTTCACGAAAGTGCCGCTCTTGAGCGCGTGTTCCTTGTTGTTCTCCACGGCCACCTCCACCCGGTAGTTGTGGTTGGCATCGCCTTGCGGGCTCACGAAGGTCACCTTCCCCTCGAAGGTGGTGCCGGGATACACCGTGCTGGTGATCGCGGCGCTGCTGCCTTCGCGCAGGCGGTAGGCCGCGTGCTCGCTCACGTACACCTTTGCCTTCAGGCGGCTCACGTCCACTACTTCCACCACGGCGGTGCCGGCGCCCACGAACTCGCCCACCTCCACGTTCTTCGCCACCACGGTTCCATTTACCGGGCTCACCACTTGTGCGTCGCGGAGCTGCTGGCGGATCTGCTCCACTTTCACCTGCTGCGTTTCGAAGTTGAACTTGATGTCGTCGTAGGTGGATCGCGGCGTGGCCTTGCCGGCGAGCAGCTCGCGGTAGCGCAGCTCATCCTTGCGCAGTTTGCCCAACTGCAGCTCGGCGGCCTGCAGCTCCAACTGTTTCCCGGCCACGTCCAAGCTGCCGAGCACTTGGCCTTTGGCCACGCGCGAACCGAGGTCCACGCCCAAGCTCGCCAGTTTGCCCTGGGCCTGCACCATCACCTTGGCGCGATCATACGGCTCCAAGGTTCCAGGTACGCTGAAGGCCGCGTCCACTGACTGTTCCTCCACGGTGATCACGTTCACCGGGAAGGCGAATGCACTGCGGTCCACCGGCTGCTTCGCCGCATCGAGCTTTTCCTTGTTGGCGGCCAGTTTCAGGCCGATGCCCAGGGCCAGTGCAACAAGCACCAGGGGCAGGATCAGTTTGCGTTTCATGGGTTGTGTTGAGGTGTGGTGGCCGGTGGGAGGTCAAAGGGTGTTCACGTAGTCCAGCAGAGTGCCTTTGGCACGCTCCAGGTCGAGCACGGCCACGGAGCGGTCCAGCAGGGAGGTGGTCCAGTTGTTCCGTGCCTCCTTCAGTTGGTAGTCGGCGTTGAGGAGGTCGCTCAGCGAGGCGGTTCCCTGCTGGTATTGCAGGTTGGTGTTGGCGAACACGCGTTCGGCCAGCTCCAGGTTGGCGGCATCGTTCTGCACGTTGCTGCTGCTGGCCAGCAGGCGGGTGTTGGCGTTGCGGTAGTTCAGGGCGAAGCCGAGGTCGGCGTCGCGCTGCTGTTCGCGCAGGCTTTGCAAGGCCAGTTCGCTCTGTTTGATCTGGCTGCTGCGGCGCAGGCCGCTGAACAGGGGCACGTTCAGTTTCAGGCCGATGGCGGCGTAGTCGAACCAGTTGTCGTAGCTGTCGCCCAGGTCGTTGCCCTGCGCCATGGCGCCGTAGCGGCCGTAGGCGCTCAGCGTGGGCAAAAAGGCGTTGCGCTTGCGTTTGAGGTCGATGCTGTACAGCAGCTCGCTCTGCTGGTTGAGCTGGTGCCCCAACACCTTGTCCAGCGAGAATGCGCTGTTGGCGGACTGGGCAGGAGCGGGCTCGCGCGGGGCATCCGCCACGGCCAGCGCCTGCTCCAACGGCATGCCCATGGCGCGCTTGAGCTGGTCCACGGCCACGGTGTAGTTGGCCTGCGCCACCTGCAGCTGCGAGCTGATGTTACGGCGCGTCACCTCCACGCGGTCGGCGTCGAGCTGCTGCACCACGCCTTGCTCCAGGCGCAGCTGCAGGATGGGCACCAGCTCGGCGTATTGCTCCAGGTTGGCCTGCAGCAGCTGTACCTGTTCGTGGTGCGTTTGGGCTTGGGCGTAGGCCTTGGCCACGTCGTACACCACCTGTTCCTCGGCCTGCTTGGCCTTGATGGCGGCCATGGCCGTATTGGGCTTGTTGGCCTGGATGCCGTTGAGCTGCGCCGCGTCGATCAAGGTCTGCTCCGCCTGCACGCTCAGGGTGGTGCTGTACTGGGTGCCGAACTGCACGGGCGTGGGCTGGTCGCTGAAGATGCCCGGCGGCAGGATGGTGGTCTGGCGCTTCACGTTGTCGTCCAGCGAGCCGCTGCCGTTGATCTGCGGCAGGTAGCCGGCCACCGCCTCCCGGGCCTGGGCATCCGCCTTGCGCACATCGTTGGCGGCGATGGCCATGGCGGGGCTGTGCGCCCGGGCGTAGTCGATGGCCTGCCGCAGGGTGAGCACCTGTTGGGCCTGTGCGCCGCTGGCCAGAGCCAGCGCGAAGAGCATTGCGGAGTGCCACCTCATTGTTGGATGCGCACGGCGTTGTCGTTGATGGCGGAAAGCACCCGCAGGCAGGTGGCCACGTCCTTTTCGGCCACGCCTTCCAGCAGTTGCCCGAAAACCTTGGTGCGCACCTGTACCACCTTCTTCAGGATGGCCTGCCCGGCCTTGGTCACCACCAGGTTCTTGCGGCGCCGGTCCACGGGGTCCATCTGGCGCTCGATCCAGCCGGCCTTCTCCATTTCGTCGATGGCGCGGAGCATCACGCTCTTGTCCTTGGCGAAATGCTGGGCGAGGTCCGTTTGCACCGCCTCATCGTGGCTGGCCAGAAAGTCGAGGATCCCTGCCTGAGGAACGGTGATGCCGAGCTGCAGGCGCTCCATCTCCGCCGCGATCACGCGGATGGTGTTGCGCAACATGACCGGCAGCAGCACGGTGAACTGTTGTGAAAGGGTGTTCATGGCAATGGTTGATGATAGCAACGGGGCAAAATTAGAGAAAGTTGTAAAAAGCAACTAAAAAGGCATGAAAATAATTCGGGAGCATGGTTGGATGCCTGGGGCGAACCGGCGGAGCAAGGAGATAGACCACGGGTGCAGATTGACGGACGCGGCGTGGAGCCACGAACATCGCCGTTGTTTGAACGGCCAGCGGAATGAACCGGGTTTGCAGGGGGGGGCAGCGATCCAGCCCGGCATGGGCTGCACCGGCCGCCCTGCGGGCTACTTCACGATGATCTCCAGGATGTTCAGGCTGGGCGCGCAATTGATGCAGCCCTTTTCCTTTTTCTCCTCCTTGGTCTGTCCGCAGCGGTCCATGGTGTTCGCCAGCAGGTCGATGGACTCCCCTGGCTTGATCTTCTCCTCGTACTGCTGGTCGTAAACCGCGTACATCCGGAGCCGCACCGCGTGTTCGGTGGATCTGTTGGTGACGCGGTAGATGTATTGGCAGCCCATCACGATCGGTTTCTTCAGCATCACGGAGATCTCCACGGGGATCGGCGGGATCTTCGCGTCCTCCATGTTCTGCGTGATCAACTCGGCCTTGAGCGGCTCTCCGAAGGCTTTCGGGTCAATCGGGTTCATTTCCGGCTGGAACGACTGGGCGGTGGCGGCAAAGGGCAGTGCGGCCAGCAGGAACAGGATTGCGGAGAGCTTCATCGGCGTTTGGGATCAGGTGGTAGACGTACCTGCAAGGCTACGACGGCACCGTTGGGCAGGCAATCGCATGTTGATGTGAATTGCCGGTGACGAGGAGGGCGCGTTGGCGGCGCGGTCACTGGGCAGCCACAACAGCGCTGTCGGCCGGTGTAGCGGCTTCTTCCTTCCACACTTCGCCTTGGGGTGCTTTCTGCGTTGCACCACCCTTGCCCTGCTGTGCCAGGATGTAGCAGGCCACGGCGCGGATCTGGGCGGGCTGCAACTGGGATTGCCACGCGATCATGCCCTTTTCCGGCACGCCGTACTTGATGGTCTTGAACACGTTATGAATACCTCCGCCGTGCAACCAGTGGTCGTCGGTGAGGTTGGGCCCCACGCTGAACTCCGAGCCCGAGGCATCGGCCCCATGGCATGCGGTGCAGTTGGCGGTGAACAGGGTGCGCCCTTCGGCCACCACGGCGGCATCGTCGGTGAAGGTCACGTTGTTCTCGTCCACGGCATTGGTCTGCGTGGCTTGGAAGGCCGCGATGTCCACCTCGGCCTGGGCCATTTCCTGTCGGTATTCCTCGGTCGATCCGGGCCACACCTGGATCACGTGCACGTTCACCAGGTAGATCACGCCCCAGGCGATGGTGCCATAGAAGAGCCACAGCCACCACGGCGGAAGCACGTTGTCAAGCTCCTTGATGCCGTCATAGTCGTGGTGAAGCTCGATGTCCTTCTCTTCCTCCAGCTTCACCTGGCGGGTGGTTTTGTTCCAAAGCGCGGTGATGAACGACGGGCCTTTTGGGGCCTTGGGTGCCATGGCCGGGGCCGCTTCGCCGGCGGCGATGGCAGTAAGGGTGCGCACCCAGCCCAGTTGCAGGATGATGATGATGAAGAGCACCGAATTGAGTGCCACCAGCCACCAGAAGGAAGCCTCGTCGGTGATGCCCGTGGCCGGCGGGGTGTGCTGTTGGGCGTGCACGCTTCCGGCCAACAGCAGCAAGGGCAGGGCCATCAGACTGCGACTGCCGTTGACCAGCTTTCGGCCAATGCCTTCCATGCCCCCGAGGGTGCGCAGGATGCCGGAGAGGGCCAGCACGATAATGGCTTGCACACCGGCCAAGGTGCCCAGCACGTAGAGCAAGGTCTTGTCCGCGGCCGCAGCCGCGGGGGCGGCCGCGGACTCTTGGGCGGAGACGCCCACGGCTACGGCGGCAAGGACGAGGGTGGAAAGGATGCGGAGGTTCATGCTACGGTCGGGCATGGGCTTGTGTTTCGGTGCTGGGGCTGTCGGCCAGTGGAAGGCTGGCCATGTGGTCGATGTGGCTGCGCCGCGCCTTGCGCACATACAGCAGGGCGATGAGGAACACGCCGAAGAAGATCACGAACGACACCACCGGGTAGAGGCCGATGCCGGCGATGGTGTCCATGTGGTGCTTGATGAACTTCAGCATGGGGCGCTGGCTTTGCGGTTACTTGGCCGCCTTGCGTTCGGCCTTGATGTCGGTGCCCACGCGCTGCAGGTAGGCGATCATGGCAATGATCTCCCGGTCGGCAAGCGCCTCGATGCCGCCTTTCTTGAGCTCGGCTGCGATCTTGGCGCTCTGCCCGGCCAAGTGCTGGTTGGCTTGCGCCGCGAAGCCCTCCTCGTAGGGCACGCCCATGGTGATCATGGCTTCGATCTTCTTGCGCGTGGTGGTGGTGTCCAGCACGTCGGTGAACAGGGCAGGGTAGGCGGGCATCAACGAGCCGGGGCTCATGGTGGTGGGGTCCAGCATGTGGTAGTAGTGCCAGCTGTCGGGGTATTTGCCGCCCACGCGGGCCAAGTCGGGGCCGGTGCGCTTGCTGCCCCACTGGAAGGGGTGGTCGTACACGAACTCGCCGGCCTTGCTGTATTCGCCGTAGCGCTCGGTCTCGGCACGGAACGGCCGCACCATCTGGCTGTGGCAGGTGTAGCAGCCTTCGCGCACGTAGATGTCGCGCCCGTGCAGTTCCAACGGGGTGTAGGGCTTCACGCTGCTGATGGTGGGCACGTTGCTTTTCACCAGGAAGGTGGGCACCATTTCCACTATGCCGCCGATGGCCACCACCACCAGGCTCCAGAAGAGCATCTGCATGGGGCGGCGCTCGATCCAGGTGTGCCAGTGGCCGGCGGGCTCCTTGGCCAGTTTCTCCAGGGCCGGGGCTTCGGCGGGCTCATTGGCGATGAGCTTGCCCGACCGGGCCGTTTTCACCACGTTGTACACCATGAAGAACACGCCGGTGAGGTAGATGCTGCCGCCCACCGCGCGCAGCCAGTAGGCGTATTTGATCTCCAGCACGGTGTCCAGGAAGTTCTTGTACACCAGGAATCCGTCGGGGGTGAACTGCTGCCACATCAGGCTTTGGAAGAAGCCGGCGAAGTAGAGCGGCACCGCATAGAAGATGATGCCCAGGGTGCCCAGCCAGAAGTGCACGTTGGCCAGCTTGGTGCTGTACAGCTTGGTGCCGAACAGGCGCGGCACCAGCCAGTAGATCATGCCGAAGGTCAGGAAGCCGTTCCAACCAATGCCGCCGATGTGCACGTGGGCCACGATCCAGTCGGTGTAGTGGGCGATGGCGTTGATGCTCTTCACGCTCAGCAGCGGCCCTTCAAGGGTGGCCATGCCGTAGCAGGTCACTGCCACCACGAAGAACTTCAGCACGGGGTCCTCCCGCACGCGGTCCCAGGCGCCGCGCAAGGTGAGCAGGCCGTTGAGCATGCCGCCCCAGCTGGGCGCGATCAACATCACACTGAACACCACCCCCAGCGATTGCGCCCACTCGGGCAGCGCGCTGTACAGCAGGTGGTGCGGCCCGGCCCAGATGTAGAGGAAGATCAGCGACCAGAAGTGGATGATGGAAAGGCGGTAGCTGTAAACCGGGCGGTTGGCGGCCTTGGGCAGGAAGTAGTACATCAGGCCCAGGAACGGCGTGGTGAGGAAGAACGCCACGGCATTGTGCCCGTACCACCACTGCACCAGGGCGTCCTGCACGCCGGCGTACCAGCTGTAGCTCTTGCCCAAGGTGATCGGCAGGGATATGCTGTTGACGATGTGCAGCATGGCCACCGTGACCCAAGTGCCGATGTAGAACCAGATGGCCACGTACAGGTGGCGCTCGCGCCGCTTGAGGATGGTGCCGAACATGTTGATGCCGAACACGATCCACACAAAGGCGATGGCGATGTCGATGGGCCACTCCAGCTCGGCGTACTCCTTGCCCTGCGTCATGCCCAGTGGCAGGGTGATGGCGGCGGCGACGATGATCAGTTGCCAACCCCAGAAGTGGATGTTGCTCAGCGCGTCGCTGAACATCCGCGTCTTCAGCAGGCGCTGCAGGCTGTAGTAGGCCCCGGCGAAGATGGCGTTGCCCACAAAGGCGAAGATCACTGCGTTGGTGTGCAACGGCCGGATCCGGCCGAAGCTGAAATACTTGGCCAGGTTCAGCGCGGGGTCCACCAGTTGCAGGGCGGCGATCAGCCCCACAAGCATGCCCACCACCCCCCAGAGGATGGTGATGAACACGAAGTTCTTTACGATGCGGTTGTCGTACTGGAAACGCTCGATCATGGATCAGGTTGGTTCGTTGGCGATCGGGTGGGTGATTGGCACGTGGGCAGGGCCCGCTGCCGGGGCCGGATCATCCAGCAGGATGCGCACGGCGGGCGAACGGTCGTCGTCATATTGCCCCTTGCGCACCGAACGGATGAAGGCCAGCAGGAAGATCCCGGCCATCAGGGTGCTGATCGTGAGCAGGAGGAAAATGACGCTCATCTGACAATTGAAGCAGGCAGCGAAAATGAACTGACCAATGTTACCTCATGTTGATGGTAGTTATGGAAATAACTGACATTTGTCAGTTGAAATGGCCTTGCTTTGGCAGGTCGCACCGCAGCAGCCTTAACCCAGGGTGCGCCGGGCGGCCCACCAGGTCGAGAGGGTAACGAAGCCCACCACGCTCACGCTGCTCAGGGGCATGAGGATGGCCGCGATCAGCGGGGTCATGTGGCCGGCCACGGCCAGGGCCACGCCGGTGATGTTGTAGCACAGCGAAATGGCCAGGCTGGCGATAACGATGCGATGGGCCTTGCGGGAAAGCGCCAAAAAGCCCGGCAGGCGGTGCAGGGCGGCGGCATCCATGATGGCATCGCTGGAGGGGGTGAGGGCGGCGCTGGTCTCGGTGACCGTTACGCCCACATCTGCTTGGGCCAACGCCCCGGCATCGTTCAGGCCGTCGCCCACCATCAGCACCCGGGCGCCCTGTTGCTGCTGCTGGCGCACAGCTTCCTGCTTGTCCAGGGGTGAGCATCCCGTACGGATGGTTTCGGCGGCAAACAGCCCGGCCAGTTCGGGGTCCACTTGCACATCCCCGGTGAGCAGGCCGGTGCGGTAGTAGCCTTGCAGGGCCTGTACCGCACGGGCGATCCCGCTGCGGGGCTGCTTGCGGATGCTGAAGTAGCCGCGGGGTGCGCCATTGATGGCCAGGTGCACCTGGGCTTCACCCTTGCTGCGGGGCCGGTCCACCGCGCGGCAAAAGGCGGCCGAGCCCACCCGCACCGTGGTGCGGTCCACGGTGGCGAGGATGCCCTGGCCCGCGTGTTCATGCGCCCCGTATACCCGGCATGCCGGATCGGCGGCCTGCTTGAGCTCCTGGGCCAGCACGCTGCTCAGCGGGTGGGTGCTGTTGCGCGCCACCGCATGGGCCAACGCTTGCTCGCGGATGTCCAAGGGCGTGCCTACCCACTGCACCCGGTGGGCTTCACGCGCGGTGAGCGTGCCGGTTTTGTCGAACACCACGGTGCTGATCTGCGCCATGCGCTCCACCACCTCCGTGCTGCGCAGGAACAGCCCGCGCCGGCCCATCAGCCGCACGGTGTGGCCGTAGGCAAAGGGCATGCTCAGCGCCAGGGCGCACGGGCAGGCCACAATGAGCACTGCTGTCACCACCGGCCACACCTGGGCCGGGTCGCGGCCCCACCAATACAATCCGGCCCCAACGGAGATCAGCAGTACGGCCAAGGTGAAACGCCGCGCCAACGCATCGATCAGCCGCGGCATGGCGGGGCGGCCATGCGCGGTTTCCTGCTCGGCCCACAGCTGCTTCAAGCGGCTGTCGGCAAAGGTGCGCAGCACCTCCAGTTCAATGGCGGCACCGCGCTGGCGGCCCCCGGCCTTGATCGTGCCGCCCACGGCTTTGCGCACCGGCAACGGCTCCCCGGTGATGAAGCTGTTGTCGATGTGGGCGGTGCCTTCCCGCAGGATGGCATCCACCGGCACCAGCTCTTGGTCGCGCACCAAAATGCGGTCGCCCGGCTGCAGGGCGGCCACCTTCACCGCTTCTTCGCCCTGGTCCGTGCGCCGCAGCACCACCAAGGGCAGAAAGTCCTCCAGGGCCCGGTCGAAACGCAAGGCGCGGTAGGTGTAGGCCTGGTACCAGCGGCCGATCAGCAGGAAGAAGAGCAGCCCGGCGAGGGAATCAAAATAGCCGGGGCCGGTACCGCTGAGCACGTCGTACAGGCTGCGGGTCCACAGTGCCACGATGCCCAAGGCGATAGGCTGGTCGATGTTGGCCGTACGGCTGCGGATGCCCGCCCAGGCGCTGCGGAAGAAATCGGTGCTCAGAAAGAAGACCACCGGGATGGAGAACAGCACGGTGAGCCATTGGAAACCGGTTTTCAGGCCGGCCTCGCCATCGGCACCCAGGTATTCCGGGATGGCGAACAGCATGGTGTTGCCGAAGATGAATCCCGCCACCCCCACGCGGATCAGCAGCAGGTGCGGCAGCTCGCGGCGCTTGCCCCCACCGCCGGTGACCTGGGGGCCATATCCGATGCGCCGCAGCAATTGCACCAATTGCGGCAGGGAAAGCGTTCCCTCGCGGAAGGTGACCGTGAGCTCCTTGTCGCTGAAGGATACGCGCGAGCGGATGATGTCCGGGTTTATCCGGCTGAGGTTCTCCAACAGCCAAATGCATGAGCTGCAGTGCATCTGCGGCACATGCAAGCGCACCCGTGTGATGCCCTCCTCGCTGAACTCCACCAGTTTGGAGCGCACCTCTTCGAGGGCGAACAGCTCGGCGCGCTGCTCGTCCACGCTCGCGGCCTGTTTCACTCCGGGTTGCCGCTCCAGCTCGTAGTAGTTGCACAAGCCCGCCTCATTCAGCAGGTCGAACACCACCGTGCATCCCTGGCAACAGAAATCTTTGCCTTGGTGCACGCGGTGCTCCCCGCCGCAGGGGTCGCCGCAGTGGTAGCAGGTGGAGGTATCGGCAGGAGACTGGCTGGCCACGGGTGCAAAGAGCGGGAACAATGCGTGACAGGTGCCTGACGGAAATCAGCTGTACGGCCCGGCTGCGGTCAGTAGTACGGTGCGCAGAACAGGTACACCAGCACGCCGGTGATGCTCACGTAGAGCCAGAGCGGAAGGGTCCAGCGGGCCATGCGCCGGTGCTGATCGAAGCGCTTGCCCAAGGCGTGCACCAGGGTGATCAGCACCATGGGCACCAGCACCACGGAGAGCAGGATGTGCGAAATGAGCACCGGGAAGTAGAGCCACCCCAGCGTGCCGCCGTACTGCACCGAGGGAAAACTGCTGTGCTGCACCACGTAGCTGATCAGGAAAAGCACGCTGATGCCCACGGCCGCCACCATCATCCGGCGGTGCAGGTCCACGCGCTTGCGCCTGATGGCCGCCCACGCGCCCAGCAGCATCACCACGGCACAGGCGTTGAGCGTGGCGTTCACCTTGGGCAGGGTTGCCGGCGCCAGGCCGGTAACCTGGATGAATTGGGGGCCCAGGTACGTCAGGGACACCACGCCGAGCAGCGCAAGGCTGGCCGTCCATGCCAACGTGGTGCCCAAGCGGCCGCTGAAGATGGTCATGGTCAATGGGCTCCCGCCCCGCGTGCCCGTTCGTTCTCCTCGTAGAGCAGCATTTTCAGGTCGGTCACCAGGTCGCGCATGGCATCGGTGCTGGTGCCGTCGTACATGCCGCGGATGTGGCGCTGCTTGTCCACCAGTACAAACTGGGGGGAGTGCACGAACAGCTCGGCCGAGGCGCTATCGGTGCCGGCGCTCAGCAGGTAGCCCAAGTTTCCTTGGCGGTAGATGTCGGCGGCGTTGCCCGTGAGGAATTTCCAGCGCGCTGGATCGGCCTGCAGCCGTTTGGCATAGGCCTTCAGTACCTGGGGCGTATCGTGCCCGGGGTCCACCGTGTGGCTCAGGAACAGCACGTCCTTGTACTGCGGCCCGTCCAGTTCCAGTTGCAGCTGCTGCATTTGCACGCTCATTTTCGGGCAGATGCTGGTGCAGCGGGTGAAGATGAAGTCGGCGATCAGCACCTTGCCTTCGGCGTCCTGGTCGCTGAAGGGTTGCCCGTTCTCGTCGATGAACCGGAAAGGAGGCACAGTGAAGTACGCTGTGTCGCCGGGGGCGTTCACCTCGTGGCGGCCCAAGTAAGGAAGGTTGGTATAGTGGCTCTTGCCGCCCCGGCCCAAGAGGATGGCACCGGGCACCAGCACCAGCAGGATGATCAACAGGATGATCTTCCTGGGCTTGCTGGCCACGGCCGGTTCGCGGTTCACAGGAATAACTTCAGGACGTTGTGCACGTACGTCGCTTCCCAGATCAGGATGAAAACGGCATACATCAGGAACAGCCCGTAAGGTATCAGGATCAGCCCGCGGATGTTGCGCCGCTCATCGCCCAGGTGCATGAAGGTCATCACGATGTAGGATGCCTTCACCAAGGTGAGCATGATGAAGACCCACTTCACCCAGTGCCAGGCGTTGGGGAAGAGGTTGGTCCAGAACACCCCCAGCAGCACCTCCACGGTGGTGACCACCGAGAGCAGGATGGTGACGAAGTAGATCTTCTTGCGGATGGCACGGCCCTGCTCCTCGCTGTGGCCTGCCCCAAGGCTGTATTCAATGATGTCGTCGCGTTCCATTGCTGTGCGCCGTAGCCCGGCGGTGGCGGTTAGGAGTTCCTCGGTGGAAGTTGGGCGGTTGGGATCAGACCAGGTAGAAGAAGGTGAACACGAACACCCACACCAGGTCCACAAAGTGCCAGTACAGGCCGGCCTTCTCCACCATTTCGTAATGGCCGCGGCGGTGGAACACGCCTTTTACGGCTTGGGCCAGCACCACCAGGTTGAGGATCACCCCGGTGGTGACGTGGAAGCCGTGGAAGCCGGTAATGAAGAAGAAGAAGTTGGCGTACGCGGGCGGGCCGTACTCGTTCTCGGTCATGTTCGCCCCGCTGGTCACATGCACCGCATTTTGGTACAGCTTGTAGGCTTCGGGGCCGCTGACCACCTCGGAAGAGCGCGGGCTGCCGATGGACATGGCAAAGGTGGCCGGGTCCATGGCCTCCCCGTGGTGCGGGTTGTCCGCCAGGTAGGCCGTGCGCCCGTCGGCCAAGCTTACCCGGGCGTGGCTGCCGTGGATGAAGTGCGACCATTCGAAAGCCTGGGAGCCCAGGAAGAAAAGGCCGCCCAGCACCGTGAGGAAAAGCCACTTCACCACGCCCTTCTTGTCCATGCGGTGGCCGGCCTCCACGGCCAACACCATGGTCACCGAGCTGATGATCAGGATGAAGGTCATCAAGGCCACGTACATCAATGGATAGCTGCCGTGCAGCCCCGGGAAGGAGTTGAACACCTCCTCGCCCACGGGCCAGCTCATGCCGGGCCCCAGCGAGTGCCGGGCAAAGCCGTAGGCGCAGAGCAGGCCGGTGAAGGTGAGGGCGTCGGAGACCAGGAAGAACCAGATCATCAACTTCCCGTAGCTCATGCTGAACGGGGAACGCACGCCGCCCCACAGGGCAGCACCGCTAAGGTTTTTGGAGGCTTCGCCGGACATGGGTCGGTTTTCGTGTGGGCAATGTTAATGCACGTAGACCAAGAACAAAAGCAGGTACACCCAAAGACCGGCCAAAAAGTGCCAGTACCAGGTGCCCGCCCACAGTCCTTGGTGGGAGGCTTGGCCGTATCGGCCCAAGGAGGCTTTCACCGACATCACCACCAGCGCGATCAGGCCGCCGATGACGTGGGCGAAGTGTGCGTAGGTGATGACGTAGAAATAGGAACTGGAGGTGTTGAGCGACTCCTCCATTTCCGCGTTCAGCGGGTGCTCGAAGGCGGCATCTTCGGGCAGAAAGAACTGCTCGCCGTTCTTCACCAAGGTGATGCCCCGGCGCTCGATGGTGTACTCCGTGCCGTACTCGCCGTGCAGGCTTTTCAGGCGTGAAACCAGGGCATAACCGTCGTGCAGCAGCTCATTCCAGCCCTTGAACTGGCTGAAGGCGAAGCAGGCGCCCAGCGCCAAGGTGGCCAGCACCCAAGGTGCCACCGTGCGCTTGTTGTTGCGGCGGGCGCTGCTGAGGGCCATGTGCATGGTGGCGCTGCTGGCGGCGATGAAGGCCGTGCTCCACCAGAAAGGCGCGGGCAACCGGAAATGCACCCAATAGTTCGCCCCGCCCATGCTCACCAGGTAGGCACTGGTAAGCCCGGCGAAGAACATGATCACGGAGAAAAAGAAGAAGTACGCGATGTTCTTCTTCGCCTTGTTCTTGCGGGCCTCCAGGTCGGGTCCCTGCTCTTGCTCGGTCATAGCTTGTCCAATACATAGGCCAGTTGCACCACCGGCAGGTAGAGAAAGCTGGCGAACATCAGGCGCCGCGCGTCCGTTTTGTCCAACGAACGCATCAGGCGCAGGGCGTGCAGCAGCATGTACAGGCCCAGCAGTACCGCCACCAGCGCGGACCAGGGACCGGTGAGGCCGAAGACCCAGGGAAGCAGGCCGGCCAGCAGGGCAAAGAAGGTGTAGAGGGCGATGAGGAAGCCGCTGAAATGGTCACGCCCGCCGCGGGAAGGCAGCAGGTGGTAACCGGCCTTGGCGTAGTCGTCATGAAGCACCCAGGAGATGCTCCAGAAATGGGGGAATTGCCACATGAACTGCATGGCGAAGAGCAGGCCCGCCCCCAGGCTGAAGGTGCCCGTGGCGGCCACATAGCCGAGCATGGGGGGGAAGGCCCCCGGGAAGGCCCCCACGAACACGGCCCAGGAGCTCAGGCGCTTCATGGGGGTGTAGAGCGCCACGTACATGAACAGGGAAAGCAGGCCCAGGATGCCCGTGAGGGGCCCGAAGGTGCTCCACAACAGCAGGGTACCTGCGGCGCCGGCCACGGCGGCAATGGCTATGGCCTCGGCCACGCCCATGCTGCCGCGCACCAAGGGGCGCTGGCTGGTGCGGGCCATGCGCCCGTCCTGCTCCACTTCGATCACTTGGTTCAGGGCGTCCGAGGCCCCGGTCACCAACAAACCGCCCAAGGCCAGCAGCAGGGCTTCGGCCATGCTGAAGCTGCCGGCAGGCACGGCAATGGCGTAGCCCAGCACGGCGCTCACCACCACCAGCGAGGCCAAGCGCAGCTTGAAGAGCGTGGCCACGTCCTTGAGTTTGGCCACCACGCCCGTGCGTGCGGCGTATGCTTCCCGCGTTTCCATTTGCGGCGGCGAAAGTAAGCCATGGGTGCCAGCCCGCAGCCCGCAGCCCAACGCCTTGTGCGGCAAGGCGTTGGGCTGCGGCCCCGCTCACCGCACCGTTTGGAACGGGTGCCGTTCGTGCAGGTTGGCCGAGAGCCCCAGCCGGAGGTAGTTCGTCAGGTGGGCATTGCCGTGGGCCATGGTTTCGGCCCGCAAGGTCCAGGCTGCTTCCAGCATCAGCCCGCTGCGCGGCTCCACCAAGCGGCCGCCACGCAGTTCGTTGTGCACCACGGTGGCCTGCAGCGGGGCGCCGAGGTAGTAGCCCAGGTCGGCCTGCTGGCTGTTGGGTTGCATGGGGCGGTTATTGTCGGGCAGGAAGATGTTGTTGCCGTAGCTGGCGCCGCCGGCGGTATCCTGGCCCATCAGGCTCCAGCTCAATACGTTCTCCAACAGCCATGGGCCCTTGCGCCACTCGCCCTGCAGCAAGACCTCCACGAACCCCGCACCGTCCGGGTGCGCCAGGGCCTGCCCTTGGTGGGCGTAGTTCTGGCGGGGATCGTTGTGGATGTACATGAAGGGGCGGGCATAGTTCACCTCGGCGCGCAGTGAAAGTCCGCCCACCCCCAGCACCTCGTGGCCCAGCACCCCGGCCTGCACCCCCTGCTTGTTCCCGTACCAGCCATCGCCCGCACGCACATGGCTCAGCAGGAATTCATCCAAGATGACCTGCGCATACAACAGGGTGCCGCGCCCGGCTTTCACGTTCAAGGCAGCACCCATCAAGGCGTTGTCCGGCGAGCCCAGGCCGTATTCCACCGGCCGCAGGAAGATCACCGGGTTGATGTAGGAAATGTCGAAGCCGCGCGGATAGTCCGGGTCGCTGTCCTGCCAAATGATGGCCTCGAAAAAGCCGGCGTTCACCCGCTTGGAGATGTTCCACGACAGGTAGTGGATGCTGGCGAATTTTTTCCCCGGGCCCCGGTAGTCGATGCCGGTCACGGGCGTGTTGCGCATCAGGGTAAAGAGGTTCACGTAGCGGAAGTGCCACGCCGTGGTGGTGATCCGCAGGTAGGGATGGCCGGTGGCCTCATCGCTGAGCAAGAGCGAGCGGTAGCCTTCGCCGATGAATTGGCGGCCTTTGCCCAAGGTCAGGTGGAAGTAGTCTCCCGCCTTGTAGTCGGCATAGCCGTTCCAGTCCCAGTGCGTAACGGGGTTGTCGCCGCAGGCGGTCCCTTCCCCCGGCACCACCTGCTGCGCGAAGGCATAGCGGGCCAGGTAGTCGGGCAGGTATTCGCGCCAGCCCCGGATATCGCCCTGCAGGGTCCAGCGGGGGGAAGCGTTCCATTCCAGCCAGGCCCCGCCGCCCAAGCGGTATTTCAGCACGTCGCGCTCGCCGAAGGAAGTGCCGGCGATGGCGTCGATCAGGGGCCCTCCGTGCCAACGCCGCCCCGGGTCGGTGAGGTTTTGCAACCAGGGCCACGCGCCGGGCGTTTCGCCGGCACCGGTGTCCGGCAGGGTGCGCAGGTCTTCGCGGAAGTAGGGCCGTATGGCGCTGTGCGCGGCGATGGTGCTGCGGTGCATGCGCGCGGTGAATGGCGCGTCCACCGTGCGCGACAAGGGGACCAGCCCCTGTTGCGCCAGCGCCGGAGATGCGCCCAGGAGCAAGCACAGGCCCAAGCCCCTGCTCATGCCTTGGTTTTTTTCCTGAATGCGAATGGCAGCATGGCCAGTGCGAAGGCGGCCGCACCCAGCACCAGCAGGCCTTTTGTGGGGCGCACTTCGCGGGTGGTGAGGCTCAGCAGGATGATGGTGATGGCAAAGATGTACAGCACCAGCACGGTGCCCCGGTGGCCCAGGCCCAGGTCCAGCAGGCGGTGGTGAATGTGGTTGCGGTCGGCCTGCAGGGGGGATCGGCCGCGGGCGGTGCGCACCACGAACACGCGGAAGGTGTCCACCAAGGGATAGGCGATGGCGGCCATGGCAAAGAGCGGGGTGGGCACCGTGCGCAGCCAGTAGGGCAGGCGGGCGGTGTCGTGGTCCACGATGCGCATGGCCAGCACGCTGAGGATGGCGCCGATCATCAGCGAGCCGCTGTCGCCCATGAAGATCCGCGCCGGATGGGTGTTGAACACCAGGAAGCCCACCAAGGCCCCGGCCAAGGTGAAGGCCAGCAGGGCCAAGGCCACATCTCCGGCCCAATAGAGCCAAAAGCCGTAGGTCACCGCGCTGATCAGCCCGATGCCACCGGCCAGCCCGTCCACCCCGTCGATCAGGTTGAAGCCGTTGACCAGCACGATGTAGGTGAAGAAGGAGAAGGCGATGCTCACCGCATGGGGCAGTTCGTACAGCCCGAGCATGCCGTGCATGTCGTGGATGCGCACGTCGCCGATGATCACCAGGATGTAGGCCACCACCATGTGGCCCACCAGCTTCTTCACGGGGGAGAAGCCGATGATGTCGTCCTTCACGCCGATGAAGAAGAGCAGCACCATGGCGGCGATCATCACCTTGAAATCCGCGTAGGCCGTGCTCATTTCGCCATAGAGCAGCTTGAAGTCGGCGCCGGGGCTGCTGAAGGCGGACAGGCCCGAGGGGAACCACAGGCTATAGCTGAAGATGATGGCCGCGAAGATGATGATGCCGCCGATGGTGGGGATGCTGCGGTGGTGCAGCTTGCGCTCTTCGCTGGGCTCGTCCACCAAGTGCTTCATGCGGGCCACTTTGATCAGGCTGGGCATGGTGAACAGCACCACGAAGAACGCGGTGAGGAAACCCATCAGCAATATGTAGTCGTGGTCTTTCACGGGGAAGGCTTCAGGGTCAAAGATCGTAGTAGCGGTTGAACAGGCCCGTGTGGTACGACAAGAAGAGGTAGCCGCTGCCTTGCCCTGCCGGGGCGGGCTGCAGGTCGCGCATCTGGTAGCCCAGGGTGAGCTGCATGTTGCTCATCTGGTTGATCCGCCAGGAGGCATTCGCCCCGGCGTACAGGCGTTGCGGCTCCCAGCCCGGGCCGTGGCCGGAGGCGTACTGCACCAGGCTGATCTCACCTTGGAACCAGTAGCGCTGCCGTATGCCGTAGTCCGTGCGCACCACCAGTTCGCTGCTGCCCGGGCCGATCGGCGAGGCCAGGGGTTGCCCGGCATGGGTCCAGTTCATGCGCGCATCCGCGTTGGTGTATGCGAAGGGCGTGGCCTGGTTGTACTCGGCCAGCAGGTGCAGGTCGCGGCGCAGCAGGTTGAACCATTGCACGCCCGTTTGCCAGGCGTAGCGGCTGCGCCCGGGGTCGGTGAGGGCGTATTGGCCGTAGGCGATGAGCTGGTCGGTGATGCGCAGCTTGGCGTCCAAGCCCAGCAACTGGGCGTGGCGCCCGTCGAAGCCGTTGACGGCGGTGTTCAGCCCGATCAGCGGGTTGAGCTGCAGGGCATCGAAGGCCCGCACGCCCCCGGGGCCGATGGTCTTCCAAAGGGTGCCTTCGAACAAGGCCAGTTGCAGCGGGCCCAGGCGGGTGCTGACGTGCAGCCAGGTGGCGCGCTTCCACCAGAAGAGCGATTCGCCCGCCGCGCCCGTTGGCAGCCGGTTTGCCGAACCTAGCTCTTCCAGCTTGGCATAGATGGCGGTGTACTGGAAGCGCCGGTTGTTGGTCAGCACGCTGAACTTCACATAGGGGTATGGTGAGGCATTGTCGCTGAGCAGCATGCTGCGGTAGCCGTTGCCCACGGAATGCCGCCCTTGACCCAGTTGTGCGTTCAGCCACGGGCGCGGGCTCCAGCTCACGTTGCCCGTGGCCCAGGCAAAGTCCAGCCCGCGGGTGTTGAAGGCCTTGATGCGGCCCTGCCCCGGCATCACCCCTGCCGTTTGGGCAAAGTTGTAGAGGTAGCCGGGCGGGGTGGCCTGGTTTTCCATGAACATGGTTTGGAACGACACCGTGGGCCCCAGGTCCGCCGCGATGCGGAAGCCCCGGCTGTTCTGGTCCATCTGCCGCCGTTCGGAGAAGTCGCTGCCCTCGAGGAAATCCTTGCCCACCTCAAAGCGGAAGATCGGGTCGGCGGTGAGCCGGAAACCGCCCTCGCGCACCTGCACCAGGTGCTCCTTGAAAAGTTTCTGCGTGATCCAGTAGTAGTGGCGGGAACTGTCCGCCCGATGGCCCATCACGTTGTGTAGGTCCGCGCGGCTTTCAATGATCGGCCGCAGGCCCGTGTGCATGGTGCTGCCGCGCTTGGCCCCGTTGCGGTCAATGTCGTAATAAATGTCGCGATCAAGCGGAACGTCGTTCTGCTGCGCGAGCGCGGTGATCGCGCACAGGCAGCCTGGCAACCAATGGATGATGCGGGATGGACGGGCTGCCATTTACCTTCGGCGGGCCGAAGGTAGCCGGGGACGGCCCGGCGCGGTTCACACCTTCGCCCCCTCGTACTTCTTGAAAGCCTCGTACACCTGCGCAATGCCGTCGCGCAGTTCGATCTTGTGCCTCCAGCCCATGCCGTGCAAGCGCGAAACATCCATGAGCTTGCGTGGGGTGCCGTCGGGTTTGGAGGTGTTCCACTCCAGCCGGCCTTGGAAGCCGACGATCTCCTGGATCAGCTCCGCCAGCGCCTTGATGGTGAGGTCTTCACCGGTGCCGATGTTCACGAAGAGCTCCTGGTGGTAGTTCTTCAGCAGGTACACGCAGGCGTCGGCCAGGTCGTCCACGTGGAGGAACTCGCGCAGCGGCGAGCCCGTGCCCCATACTTCCACCGTGGCCGCACCTTCTTTTTTTGCCGTGTGGAACTTGCGGATCAGCGCGGGCATCACGTGGCTGTTGGCCAGGTCGTAGTTGTCGTTGGGGCCGTAGAGGTTGGTGGGCATGGCGCTGATGTAGTCGCAGCCGTACTGCCGGCGGTAGCTCTCCACCATTTTGATGCCCGCGATCTTGGCGATGGCGTAAGGTTCATTGGTTTCCTCCAGCAGGCCGGTGAGCAGGCTTTCCTCCTTGAGCGGCTGCGGTGCCAGTTTGGGGTAGATGCACGATGAACCGAGGAACAGCAATCGTTTCACGCCGTTTTCGTACGCCTGATGGATCACGTTGTTCTGGATCATCAGGTTCTCGTAAATGAACTGCGCGCGGTAGGTGTTGTTGGCCTGGATGCCGCCCACCTTGGCCGCCGCCAGCACCACGTGGTCCGGCTTTTCCCGGCGGAAAAAGTCGCGCACGGCGGCCTGGTCCTTCAGGTCCAGTTCGCTGCTGGTGCGCCCGATGATGTTGGTGCAGCCTTCCTTTTCAAGGCGGCGCTTGATGGCGCTGCCCACCATGCCGCGGTGGCCTGCGATGTAGATCTTGTCTTGCTTTTCCATGTTCTGGGTTGCCGGTTGTGCGTTGCCAGTGTGGTTCCTGACAACTAACAACTACGAACTACGAACTACGAACTACTCTTCCTCATTCAGCACCTTGTGGCCTCCCTTCTTCAGGTAGACGTCGCGCTCGAAGAGCTTGATGTCCTCGCGCACCATTTCCTTCACCAGGGCGGCCAGGTCGTACTTGTGTTTCCAGCCCAGCACGCGGCGGGCCTTGCTGGGGTCGCCCTCCAGGTGGTCCACCTCGGCGGGGCGGTAGTAGCGTGGATCGATGGCCACCACCACCTTGCCGGTCTTTTTGTCGATGGCCTTTTCCTTGGCGCCCTTGCCTTTCCATTCCAGCCTGATGCCGGCCTCGGCAAAGGCCAGGTTAACGAAGTGGCGCACGGTGTGCGTTTCGCCGGTGGCCAGCACGAAATCGTCGGGCTTCTTGGCTTGCAGCATCAGCCACATGCCCTCCACGTAATCCTTGGCGTGGCCCCAGTCGCGTTTGGCGTCGAGGTTGCCGAGGTAAAGCGTTTTTTGCAGGCCGAGCTTGATCTTGGCCGCGGCACGGGTGATCTTGCGGGTAACGAAGGTTTCCCCGCGCAGCGGGCTTTCGTGGTTGAACAAGATGCCGTTGCAGGCGAAGATGCCGTAGCTCTCGCGGTAGTTCTTGGTGATCCAGAAGCCGTAGAGCTTGGCCACGCCGTAGGGGCTGCGCGGGTAAAAGGGCGTTTCCTCGTTCTGTGCACTGTGGATCACCCCGCCGTAGAGCTCACTGGTGCTTGCCTGGTAGAAGCGGGTTTTTTTCTCCATGCCCAGGATGCGGATGGCCTCCAGGAAGCGCAGCGTGCCGATGCCGTCGGCATTGGCAGTGTACTCGGGCATCTCAAAGCTCACGTGCACGTGGCTCATGGCCGCCAGGTTGTAGATCTCGTCCGGCTGGACCTGCTGCACCAGGCGCAGGCAGTTCACGCTGTCGGTGAGGTCGCCGTAATGCAGGTGGAAGGGCAGCCCCTTCTCGTGGCTGTCGTGGTAGAGATGGTCGATGCGGTCGGTGTTGAGCAGGGAGCTGCGGCGCTTCACGCCGTGCACCTCATAGCCTTTCTTCAACAGCAGTTCGCTGAGGTAGGCGCCGTCCTGCCCGGTAACGCCGGTGATCAGTGCCACCTTGCGCTTGCCCTTGGCTGCAGCTCGCTGTTTGGGCGCCGCCTGGGCGGTGACCTTCTTCGCGGCGGCCGTGTTCGAGGACAGTTTTTTTGTTGCCGGCTTGCCGCTTGTCTTCTTTATGTCCATGGGTGTTGTCGCCTTGCGCTGATGTTAGTGGACGATGAACCACTGGTTCAACAGATCGTGCTTGTTGTAGCGCATGGGTGCGCCGGTGCTTACGTCAATGAGCTTTTTGCCGGCGGCCTCTGCAATGGCATGGCCGGCTGCGGTATCCCATTCCATGGTGGGGGCGTAGCGCGGATAGGCGTCTGCGGCGCCTTCGGCCACCAGGCAGATCTTCAGGGCGCTGCCCATGCTCACGGTTTCCACTTGCCCGTGTTCCTGTTCCATGCGGGCGATGTATGCCTCGGTGTCCGGCGTGGAGTGCGAGCGGCTGGCCACGATGGTGAAGGCCTTGCGCTGGTGTGCCATGGGCAGGCGCACGGCGTGGGCCGCAAAGTCGGCAGCGCTTTTGCCTTCCATGGAGGTGGCTTTCTCCGCGCGGTAGGAGCCGCCTTCCTTCCAGGCCAGGTAGAGCACGTCCTTTACGGGAACGTAGAGTACGCCGCCCACGGGCCGGTGCGAGCCCAACGCGCCGGCAGGCTCGTTGTCGCGGGCCATCAGGGCGATGTTTACGGTGAACTCGCCGTTGCGCTTGATGAATTCCTTGGTGCCGTCCAGCGGGTCCACCAGCCAGTACATCTCCCACGCTTGCCGCTGGCCCGGTTCCAGTGCCTTGCCTTCTTCACTGAGCACGGGCAGGCCCGTCTTGGCCAGTTCCTTGGCAATGGCGGCGTGCGCTCGCTTGTCGGCCTCGGTCAGCGGGCTTTTGTCGTCCTTCAGCTCCACGTTGATCGGGCGCGAATAGACGTCGATGATCTCCCGGCCGGCAGCAAAGGCGGCGGTAAGTGCGTGGCTCAAGTGTTGGGGCAGTGTGCTCATGGCGGCGAAGGTACAGGGGTGTGCAGGTTGATCAATAAGGAATGCCCGAAGGCGCGGTACCGGCGGGCAGGTAGGAACGCGAATGGCAGGGCGGGCGGACCGGTTCGATGGGCGGGCTATTTGGCGGGCCGTGATACGTATTGCTTCCAAAGTTGTTCCTGCTGGCTGCCCGGCACCAGGTGGCGCCCGTCGATGAAGGCATGCACGAGGTGGTTGGTGCGCATGTCCAAGGCATCCCCGGAGGATATGAACAAGGTGGCCGACTTGCCGGGTTCGAGGCTGCCGTACCGCTGGTCCACACCAAGAATGGCGGCGGCATCCAGGGTGATGGCCCGCAGGGCATCGGGTGCTGAGAGCCCGTAGGCGCTGGCGGTGCCGGCCAGGAAAGGCAGGTTGCGGGAGCCCATGCGCTCCATGTCGCCGCTGTAGCCCAGGCAGAAGCGCAGGCCCGCCTCCTTGAGCAGGGCGGGCAGGCGGTAGGGGAGGTCGGGGTCTTCATCCTCGCGCTGCGGCAGGCTGTGCAGTCGTTGGAGGATCACGTCCACCTGTTTGTCGCGCAGCAAGGGGGCCACGCGCCAGGCATCATGGCCGCCCACGAGCACCAAGCGCCTCACGCCCATTTCCCGCGCGAAGAGCACGGCTTCCTGGATCTCCCGTGCAGCATTTGCATGGATGTACAGCGTTTTTCTTCCGGTGAAGAGGTCCCGCATGGCCTCCAGCCTCAGGTCAACCATGTTCGGATCGCTTGCTGCATAGGCCCTGGCCCGTTCGAAAAAGGTGCGGACCTGGCCAAGCGTGCGGGAGCGCCGCTCTTCCTGTTCCTTTTCCGTGCTGCCCGGTTCCGCCCACCAACCGGTGTGCCGGAAGGCACCGGGCCAGTTGAGGTGGATGCCTTCATCGGCCTTCACCACGGCATCGTTGTTGTTCCAGGCATCGAGCTGCATGATGCTGCTGGTGCCGCTGATCAGGTTGCCCCGCGGCGTGACCTGGGCCAGCAGCACCCCGTTGCTGCGCACCGTGGGAATGATCCGCGAATCGGCCTTGTATGCGGCGGCGCTCCGCACCTCGGGTCCAAAGTCGCCCGGTTCCTCTTCATCGAGGGTGGCGCGCACGGCGTCGATCTCTCCCAGGCCCAGCGTGGCATCGGGCAGGATGAAGCCCGGGTACACCTGCATGCCCCGAGCCTCGATCACCGTGTCGTAGCCTGTTTTTACGGCGTAGGCATAGCCAACAAAATCGATGGTGCCGTTGCGGAAGCCCACGGCGCCCTCATCGTAGGTTTTACCGGTGCCCGTGTGCACCGTGCCGCCGGTGATCAGGATGGACCCGGTTTGCGGCGGGGCGGGCGTGGGCCGCTGGGCCGCCAGTGTTGCTGCCAGTCCGGCGCAGAGGAGGAAGTGTGCTGTCCTCATGGTTGTTCGCCGAGGGTTTCACAGTGCCACTGCCCGGGTTCCTGGCGTTGCGCCCTGCGCACGGCGGCCCCGGCCCGCTTGGCGGCCAGCATGCGGGCGATGAGGCGTGCGCGTTCCGCTGCGGCCAGCGTTTGCTGGTCCAGTTCCCGGCGGCGGTCGTAGTAGCGCACCCCGTCCACGAAGGTCATCAGGGCCTTGGCGCGGATGTCCAACGGGTTGCTGCTCCAAAGCACCAGGTCGGCATCCTTGCCCGCCTCCACGCTGCCCATGCGGTGGTCCAGGTGCAGGGCTTTCGCGGGGTTGAGCGTTACCATCTTCCAGGCTTCCTCCGGCGCCACGCCGCCGTATTTCACGGTCTTGGCGGCTTCCTGGTTCAGGCGGCGGCCCATTTCTGCATCATCGCTGTTGAGGCACACGTTCACGCCTTTTTCGTGCATGATGGCCGCATTGTACGGTATGGCGTCCATCACCTCGGCCTTATAGGCCCACCAATCGCTGAAGGTGCTGGCATGGCACCCGTGCCGGGCCAGTTCCTGTGCCACCTTGTAGCCCTCCAGCACATGGGTGAAGGTGTTCACCTGGAAGCCCATGCTGTCGGCCACGTGCAGCAGCATCAGGATCTCGCTTTGCACATAGCTGTGGCAGGTGATGTGCCGGGCGCCGGTCAATATTTCCGCCAGGGCCTCCAGCTCAAGGTCGCGGCGCGGCGGCATGGTGGCCTCTTTGTCTTTGGGCTTCAGGCCGGCGTAATGGGCTTGCCGTGCGGCGTAGTCGCGTGCGCGGTGGAAGGCGTCGTAGAACACCTGCTCCACGCCCATGCGGGTTTGCGGATACCGGTCGTGCCGGTTCCAATTGCTCTGTTTTACGTTTTCGCCCAGGGCGAACTTGATGAAGCCCGGCGCTCCGTCGATCTTCATTTCCTCGGCGTTCCGCCCCCAGCGCAGCTTGATCAGCGAACTCTGCCCGCCGATGGGGTTGGCCGAGCCGTGCAGCTGCTGCACCACCGTTACGCCGCCCGCCAGCGCGTTGTGGAGGTTGATGTCGTCCGGGTTGATCACGTCGCCGATGCGCACTTCGGCGGTCACCGCCTGCGTGCCCTCGTTCACGCCCCGGTCTATGCCGATGTGCGAATGTTCATCGATGATCCCGCTGGTGAGGTGCAGGCCCGTGGCGTCGATCTCGGCCACCTTCACCTTGCTCTTGGGGAAGAGCGCAGCGGTATTGAGCTGCTGCCCCACGGCGGCGATCCGGCCCTGGTGGATGCACACATCGGCGTTGCGCATCAGGCCTTGCTCCCCGTTGGTCCATACCGTGGCGTTGCGGAACACCACCGTTTCCGTATCCGGGAACTGCGTGGTGCCGTAAGCGTTCATCGGGTACCACACCTGGCCCGTGGGCAGCGACCAGATGCTGTCCAGTGCAGCATGGGCCTTTTTCTCCTGTTGTTTTCCGCCGTTGCTGCCGCGCTGGCGTATGGCGCTCCATGCGAACCATTCCCCCGAAGGTCCTTGGGCCTGGCCGTCCCATATGGTGCCCTGGTCGTGCACCACCCCGTTTAGCCGCACCGGGCCCGCAAAGCCCAGGGCGGCCCCTTCGAACCACAGCGATACCACCGGCCCTTGGATGCTGAGCACGGCCTTGGTCCAGGCGGTGTCGCCTTCGGGGCGGCGCACCTCGGCCTCGGGTTTTCCCGGGGGGCCTTTCACGCGCAATTTCAGAATGGCGGTGCGCAAGTTGAGGTCGAAGAGGCCGCGCGGATCATCCGCAATACGGGGCTGGTGCACCTGGCGTCGGCCTGCGGCCCAGGTTTCATGGATCACGTTGTCCGCATCGAACAAGTGCTTGGAGGTGATCACCAGGTCGGCTTGTTTGCCGGCCTCCAGCGTGCCCACCAGGTCCGTGGCGTGGAACAGGGTTGCAGGCACCGTGGTGAGCGCGGCCAGGGCGGTGGCGCTGTCCAGCCCGCAGCGCACCATGCGGCGCAAGGCGGGCCACAGGTCGGCAGGGTCCTCCAGGCCATGGGTGGTGAAGGCGAAGACCCCTCCGGCTTCGGCGATGCGTGCCGGATCCGTGGGCGCCAGCTCCCATTCCTTCAGTTGGCCCAGGCTTACCTCCAAGGCATCAAACGGGTCTTCCACGTCATAGGCCTCGGGCAGCTTCAACGGGATGATCAAGGGCGAGCCCGTGGCCAGGATGTCGGCCAGTCGAAGGTACGCGTCACCATTGCTGCGCAGAATGAACTTCAAGCCGAACTCCTTGCCTACTTGCGCCGCGCGCAACACGTTTTGTGCGCTGCCTGCATCAAACACCAGGGGCAGGTCTTGCAGGTGCGAAAGGGCTTCGAGGTCGGCATCGCGTTGCTCCTGCTTGCCGCCGGCGGTATACCACCGGGCGTCGTAGAAGGCTTGCCGCAGCAGGGCGATGCTGCCCATGAGCGAGGAGGGGTAACGGTCCGGAGAGGTGCCCTTGCTGAAGGAGAAGTGGGCGGATGCCTCCGGCAAGAGGATGTCTTCGGACGGTGTGCGGCCGGCCAAGGAAACCAGACAGCCGGTGCCGCGTGCAATACCGTCCATGCGGTGCGCCAGCACCGTGGTGATGCCTTGGGCGCGCAACGCTTGGGTGCGCTTCTCTTCGGGGGAATACAGCGCGGCCGCCGCCGTGGATGCCGCGATGGCCCGGTTCCAGTAGCGCGCGCCCGCTGGCCGCTCATAACCGGCCGGGCTGCGATCGGGGAGGCCCAGGTTGCTGAAGGGGTCGATCAGGCCCGGCCACAGGTGCAGCCCGGTGAGGTCGTGCACCACGGCACCGGCCGGGACCCGCACACGCTTGCCCACTTCCAGGATCCGGCTGCCTTGAATGAGCACCGTGGCATCGGTCAAGGTCTTCTCCGGAGAAACGTGTACCGTGGCGTGGATGAAGGCCACGGGAACTTCCGCACGATCATGCGGGCCGTTCACCGGTACGTTCTGCTGGGCATGCACCCACGTGGCCGCAAGGCAGGCCCCGATCAGCAGGGAGCGAAAGGTTCGGGTGGGCACGGGCTGGAATTGGCTGGTGCAAGGTAGAGGGCCTGCGGCCCTTGCTGCGCCCCCGGGGAAGATCTTCTCCACAGGCTACTTTTGACGCGCGCCTTGCGCTGTGCCCATGCCCGAAGCGACCGCCGCCGTTGAGAGTTCCCACCTCCTGTTGTTCTTCCACAGCGTGCTGCGCTGGGTCTTGGTGGCCATGGTGGCGGTGGCGGGCTTTGCGGCGTTGGCCGGGGCAGTGCGGAAAAGCCCGCTGATGAACTGGCACCGTGGTGCCGCCATCTGGGCCATGGTGCTCTGCCATGTGCAATTGGCCTTGGGCATGCTGCTCTACGGCACGGACATCGCATCGGGAACCTTCCGCCGGATGACCCCGGATGCGGCGCGTTACTGGGAGCTCGAACATGCCGGCCTGATGCTCTTGGCGATCGCCCTGGTCACTGCGGGCCGAATGGCCAGCAAGCGGGCCCGGACCGAAGAAGGAAAGCAACTCCGCGTGGCCATCTTCTACCTGGCTGCACTGGTGCTGCTCTTGTTGAAGACGCCTTGGTGGTTCACCGCCATGGGCGAAGGACGTGGTTGGATATGAACCACCTGGCATCGCCTGCCCCGGTCCGCAGCATGGGGCGCCATGCGCCACGGCACACCATGGTGCCCGCCGCACTCGCAGCCGGAAAGCTGTTCACCCGATCATGATCGAACCCAAGGACAACCGTTTATCTGCTGAGAGCGCCGTGCTCGTCGGCCTGGCCACCGAACGCCAATCCGCGGCACAGGTGGAGGAATACTTGGATGAACTCGCTTTCCTCGCCCACACTGCCGGCATCGCCACGGTGAAGCGCTTCATGCAGAAATTGCAGCGCCCCGACGGCAAGTTCCACATCGGCTCAGGCAAGCTCGCCGAGGTGAAGGCCTGGATGGAGGAACATGCGCCCAAGGCCTGTGTGATCTTCGATGATGAACTGACGCCCGCCCAGCAGCGAAACGTGGAGAAGGAACTGGGGCGCCCCGTGCTCGACCGCCCGCGCCTGATCCTGGACATCTTCGCAGGCCGTGCACGGACTGCCCACGCCAAGACCCAGGTGGAGCTGGCCCAGTACGAGTACATGCTGCCGCGCCTCACCAAGCTGTGGACCCACCTGGAACGCCAGCGCGGCGGCACGGGCACACGCGGCGGTGCCGGTGAAAAGGAAATTGAGACCGACCGCCGTTTGGTCCGCGACCGCATCAGCCTCCTTAAGGCGCAACTGCGCGACATCGACAAGCAGAAAGCCACCCAGCGCGGCAACCGCGGCAAATTGGTGCGCGTGGCCTTGGTGGGCTACACCAACGTGGGCAAAAGCACGCTGATGAATTTGCTGAGCAAGAGCGACGTCTTCGCCGAGAACAAGCTCTTCGCCACGCTGGACACCACGGTGCGCAAAGTGGTCTTAGGCAACCTGCCCTTTCTGCTCAGCGATACCGTGGGCTTCATCCGCAAGCTGCCGCACCAGCTCATCGAAAGCTTCAAGAGCACCCTGGACGAAACCCGCGAGGCCGACCTGTTGATGCACGTGGTGGACATCAGCCACCCGCAGTTCGAGAGCCAGTACCACACCGTGCGCCAAACCCTGGAGGAGATCGGCGCCGGCGGAAAGCCCACGATCGTGGTCTTCAACAAGATCGACGCTTACCGGCCCGCCCCGCACGACCCGCACGACCTGGCGCCCAAGCGTGAGGACCAATTTTCATTGGCGGAATTGCAACAAACGTGGATGGCCCGTATCGCCGGGGATGAGGAGGCCATCTTCATCTCCGCCGTCCGCAAGGACAACATCGACGGGCTGCGCAAGCTGATGTATGACCGTGTAAAAGAGATCCACCTGGCGCGCTATCCCTACGAGAAGGACCTGTTGTGGCAGGAATGGACGGTGGAGTAGGAACCCTTCCGAAGTGGAACGGCTATTCTTCCAAGGCGGAAACGAATGTTTCCTGGGTGACTTGGATCTCGTTCAAGATCTTGCGGATCAACGGACGGCTGATGTCTTGGCCCTTGTGGTGCGGCAACGTGGTATAGCGCCCATCGGGATAGCGGTAAAACACGTGGCTGCCTTTCTGTCTGATCACTTGAAAACCCCATTTCAGCAGAACACGCTCGAAGGTCCGCGCATCCACAATGGGGAGCTTGCTCATACTGCCACGGACAAAGTTTGCAAGCCCACAAATTCGGGAAGTGCCTTGATGTCGGCTGCGTTCATCTCCTCCAAGCAGAGTTCCAATACCTCCTTCAAGTTGGCCTGCAGTTCATCCAGCCCTTTGGCCTGGGTATGTGCGCCGGGGATGCTGGGGACCATGCCGATGTACAGGCCTGTCTCAGGGTCACGTTCAATATGGGCGGTGAACTGCAGATGGCGCATGTGCTGCACTTTTTTCAAAGATAGGCCATTCCGGGCCAACAAACCCGGCGATCCTGCCGCTCGCAGTGATGGCTTCGACCAGCTGCGCAAGCTGATGTACGAGCACGTGAAGGCCATCCACCTGGCGCGCTATCCTTACGAGAAGGACCTGTTGTGGCAGGAATGGGCGGTGGAGTGAAGGTGCATTTGCCCAGCGGGCGATAGGGGCAGCTGAAGGACGGCAGGCCGGTGCGCGATACTTTCGTGCCCGGTTTCCTGTTGGACATGGCGAAGGGCAAGAAGAGCGGGCGGGGCAAGGCAGGAAAGTCGTCCGGAGGGGCGAAGGTGCTCTGGAAAGTGTTGTTCCTGCTGCTCGCAGCGGCGTTCATCGGTGTGTTCACCTTGATCACCCTGGTGCGCAAGGACGTCTTCGGCAAGCTGCCTTCCACCGAGGAACTTGCGGCGGTGCGCAATGAGGAGGCCAGCTTGATCCTGGCTTCCAATGGGGCAGTGATCGGCAAGGTCTTCGCCGAGGAGCGCACCAACGTGCGCTGGAAGGACCTGCCCACGCATGTGGTGGACGCGCTGGTTTCCACGGAGGACCAACGCTTCTTCGAGCACAGTGGCGTGGACGCCTTCAGCTATGTGCGCGTGTTTTTCAGAACGTTGTTGGCCCGCGACCGCAGCGGGGGCGGCGGAAGCACTATCTCGCAGCAACTGATCAAGAACCTCTATGGCCGCGATAGGCACGGACTGCTCACCGTGCCGGTGAACAAGATCAAGGAAGCATTGGTGGCGCAACGCTTGGAGCAGGTGTACAACAAGGAGGACATCATCACCCTCTACCTCAACTCGGTGCCCTTCGGCGAGAATGTGTACGGCATTGAATCCGCCGCGGAACGCTTCTTCAGCAAACCTGCATCGCAATTGAAGGTGGAGGAGGGCGCGGTGCTCATCGGCATGCTCAAGGCCAACACCGGCTACAACCCGCGCCTGCACCCCGAAGCGTCCAAAGGCAGGCGCAACCAGGTGCTGGCGCTGATGGCCGGCAATGGGAAGCTCACCAATGCCGAGCGCGACAGCCTGCAGGCCTTGCCGCTGGGGCTGCGCTACGCCGGGGCAGGGAAGTTCGACGACTACGGTTACTTCAATGCACGCGTGGAGCAGCAGGCGCGGGCGGCGCTGGCCAAGCTCAAGAAGAAGTACGGTTCATCCTACGACCTTGAGAAGGACGGACTGCGCATCCACACCACGCTGGACACGGCGCTGCAGCAAGCGGCATTGCGCGCAGTCGCCAAACAGCTTTCCATCATGCAACCCAAGCTGGACCGCGAGCTGAAGGCGCGCGGAACCCGGAAGGAATGGGAGAAAGCCAAAGGGAAGAAGGCCGATCTGGCGTGGAAGCGGAACGAACGGGCCGTGCGCGATGTGTTCACCTGGGATGATGCACCGCCGGACAGAATCAGCTACCGCGACAGCCTGTGGCACTACCACCGCATGCTGCAAGGCGCTTTCCTGATGGTCGATCCCTCCACCGGAAAGGTACGTGCCTACAGCGGCGGCAATGATTTCCGGACGCTGCCCTACGATCAGGTGCAAGGCCGAAGGCCCGTGGCCTCCACCATCAAGCCGCTGATCTACGCCGCCGCGCTGCGCAAGGGCTTTGAACCATGCACCTACCTCAACAACGAGGTGAAGAGCTATCCCGAGTACGAGGGTTGGACCCCGCAGAACTTCGAGAAGGACACCACCGGCGGCCAAGTAGCCTTGTGGTATGCGCTTGCACATTCCATGAACGTGCCCACCGTGGACCTGTATTTCCGCACCGGTGCCGATACGATACGCGATACGTTCAAGGCGCTTGGCCTGCCTACGGGCGGTGTGGACAAACCCGCGTTGGCCTTGGGTGCAGCCGACTTGTCGTTGCAGGAACTGGTGCAGGCGTACAGCGCCTTTGCCAACAACGGACTTACGCGCGGGCTGCAGCTTATTGAGAAGATCACCGATGCACAGGGCCGCGTGATCTACACGGGGAAAATGGCGCCCGCGCGCCGTGCCTTTGATGAGGAGGTGGCCACTACCATCACCGCCATGCTGCGCCGCGCGGTGGACAGCGGCACGGGGACGGCCATGCGCTCCCGCTTTGGCGTTCGCACGGCATTGGCGGGCAAGACGGGCACCTCGCAGGATTATGCCGATGCCTGGTTCGTGGCCTACACGCCCGGCATCGTGGCGGCCACCTGGGTGGGCGCGCGCGACCCCTCCGTACACTTTGGCAGCAGCTTGGGCACAGGCTCGCAACTGGCACTGCCCATCATCGGCGGCACGCTGGCGGAGGTGGAGCGCTCCGATGCCCTGCGCCGGAAATACTTCAGGACATTTGATGCAGCGGTAGATCCGGTGGCCATGGATTGCGATCCCAGGCGCAAGGGGACGTTGCTGGAGCGGGCTTTGGACGTGTTCTTCCGCCCGGATGGTGGGCCAGAGGGCAAGGACAAGGAGATCAGCAGGCCGGAGCAGGAAAAGCAGGACGGCTTTTTCCGCAAACTGTTCCCCAAGAGGCGGTGATGCTCATACCGGGACCGCGTGCCGGCCCATCCGTTGCACCAGCCATCGGCCCAACGGGTCGCGAAGCCGCATGAAGCGCAGTTCCCATCCGTAGTACACCGCTGCTGAAAGCCCCTGCACCAGTCCGAGGTAACCGATGTACCGGAGGGCGCAAACCCAGGCCACGGGATGCGGTACCCAATCACGCATCAGGTACAGCAGGGGCATGTGCACCAAGTATTGTGCGTAGGTGATCAGGCTCAACCGGCGGAACGTGCCGTTCAGGGGGCCGCCGCTCCGCCAGGAAGCGAACAACGGCAGGAACAGGGCCAAGCCCAGGGCCTCCACGCTCTTCAGGGCATACACGGCGAAAACCGGCGAGCTGCCGTAGGTGTTGCCCAACGTGGCCCACAACAACAGTGCTGCAATGGGAACCAGGGGCCACCGCATGCGAAACCAGGTCCGGGGCCACTGCCGTGCGGCCCAAGCGGCGAGCATGCCGTAACCCGGAGCATCCAAACGCGTGAGCACCAATTTGTGCACCCACAGGTCCCACGAGGCCCGGTCCGATACGTGGTGCGCCACGCCGGACCGGGCAAGCACCGGCAGGCCAATGAACAGCAGACAGGCCAACAGGAATGCCTTCGGTCCTTGCGTGGCCAGCAAGCCGATGAGGCCGTACATGATCAAGGGGAAAAGCAGGTAGAACCATTCCTCCACCGCCAGCGACCAGGATTCCCAGAAGAAGAGGTCCAGCGGCAGGTGGAAATTTTGCATGAACACGGCATAAGCTACGGTGGCCTTGCTGAGCATGCCGGGAGCCAAACCGCGGTACACGAGCATGATGTTGAGCAGCAGGAACAGGAAGTAGTTGGGCAGAGTACGCAGCCAGCGCCGCTGCATGAAGTCGGCAAATGCGGTCAGGGGCGCGCGCGGCCGGGCCAGCTGGTCCAACAGGATGCCCCCGATAAGAAAACCGCTGAGCACGAAGAAGAGCGCCACCCAGTCTATGGCCGGCACCATGGGGAAGCGGGGCCAGTGATGGCCCACCAGGAAGCTGGAGTGCGCCAGCACCACGATCGTGCCGCCCGTGGCGCGCATTACGTCCAAGCCGAAGATGCGCCCGCCGGGATACTGGCTGCCCATGGCTCAAGCAAATGCCTGCAGGTCGCACAACTTCCGGTACTGGCCGTTGGCGGCGAAGAGCTGCGCATGTGTGCCCCGCTCGATGATCTTCCCTTGGTCCAGCACGATGATCTCATCGCAGTGCTGGATGGTGCTCAGGCGGTGCGCGATCACCAGCGAGGTGCGGTCCTTCATCAATTTGAAGAGTGCGTCCTGCACCAGCTTTTCGCTCTCGGTGTCCAGCGCGCTGGTGGCCTCGTCCAGGATCAGGATCGATGGGTTGCCCAGTACGGCGCGGGCGATGGCGATGCGCTGTTTCTGTCCGCCGCTGAGCCTGTTGCCGCCATCGCCGATGCCGGTCTGATAGCCCTGCGGCAGGCGTTCGATGAACTCGTGCGCATTGGCGATCTCCGCTGCGCGCCGGATGTCGGCCTCGCTGATGCCCGTGCGCCCGAAGACGATGTTGGCCGCCACCGTGTCATTGAACAGCAGGCTGTCTTGCGTCACGATGCCCATCAACGCCCGCAGGTCATGGACCTTCAGGTCGCGGATGTCCGTGTCATCAATGGTGACGGCACCCGCCGTGACATCGAAGAAGCGCGGGAGCAGCCCGGCCAGCGTGGTCTTGCCGCCGCCACTGGTGCCCACCAGCGCCACGCTTTTGCCCTTGGGCACAGCGAGGTTGATGCCTTGCAGCACGGGTTTCTCTCCGTAGGCAAAGGCCACGTCCTTGAATTCCACGCGATCGTTGAACGCCTTCACCGGCTCGGCATCCGGCTTTTCCGTGATGGTGTTGGGCACCGCCAGCAGGTCGAACACGCGCTGGGCACTGGAGGAGCCGCGCACGATGCCCGAGTAACCCTGGGAAAAGCCCTTGATGGGCGTGAGCAACTGGGAGAAGATGATGATGAAGCCCAGGAAGCTGTCGCCGCTCAGGCTGGCGTCCGGACCGAGCACCAGTGTGCCGCCGAGGAAGGCGATGGCGGCCATCACCATGGTGCCCAGGGTTTCGCTCAGCGGCGAGGCGATGTCCTGCCGGTACATCATGTGGATGCCGGAGCGCATCAGCATGTCGTTCTCCCGCTGGAAACGGTGACGCATGGCCTCTTCCGCATTGAAGGCCTTCACCACGCGCATGCCCGTGAGCGTTTCCTCCACGCGCGCCAGCAACCCGGCGCTGCGCTCCTGCACGCGCGTGCTCCTGCGCTTGAGGCTGCGGCTGATGCGGCCGATGAGCAGCCCGCTGATCGGCAGCAGCAGCAAAGACCACAAGGTGAGCGCCGGCGACAGGGTGATCATGGTGGCCAGGAAGAGGATCACCGCGATCGGCTCGCGCACCACCATCTCAATGGAGTACATCACCGAGAATTCCAGCACCTGCATGTCGTTGGTGATCAACGACAGCAGGTGGCCCTTGCGCTCCTCGTTGTGGTAGCGCAGCGGCAGCTCCAGCATCTTGTCGTAGATGCGCGAGCGCAGGTCGCGGATGATGTGGTGCCGAAAGTTGCTGATGGCTCGCACCGCCAGGTAGCGGAACACGTTCTTCAGCAGGAACAAGGCCACTACGGCCATGCAGATGATGCCCAAGGCGCCCAGCTGGCCATGCACCTCGATCAACTGCGTAAGCGACCAGTTGAAGCCCTGTTCCAGCGCCGCCTTGTCCCAAGTGAAGGCGGGCCGTTCCTGCACGGCCTGCGTTTGCCCCAGCAGCAACCGCAGGAACGGGATGAACAACAGCATGCTGGCCAGGTGGAAAATGGTGGCCAGCAGGTTGTATACGCCGTTCAGCACCGCATACCGGGCATAGGGCCGCCCGAAGCGCAGGATGCGGAGGAAGTTCTTCATGCAAAGCGCCAAAGGTATTTGGACGGGGAATGAAATGGGGTAAACGCCCATTTCGCCAATGGCCTGCGCCGGTTTTGGCGGATTGGTGAACTGGCGAATTGAACAATTGGCCGGCCCACACGCCCCGCCCCATCTATCTTCGCGCCATGGACAGCGTGCGCCAGAACAAGGTGAACAGTTTGCTCCAGCAGGAGATGGCCGCAGTAATGCAAGGCCACGGCAGGCAGTTGCTGCCCGGCGGACTGATCACGGTCACCGCAGTGAAGATCTCTCCTGACCTTGGTTTGGCCAAGGTATACCTGAGCCTGTTTCCGGTGAAGAACAAACAGGCCGTGCTGCAGCAGGTGCGCGACATGGGCCCGCGCCTGCGCGGCGAACTGGGCCACCGGGTGGGCAAGCAGCTGCGCATTGTGCCTGAACTGAACTTTTACATCGACGATTCGCTCGATAAAACCGAGGAGATCGAGAAGCTGCTGAAGGGGCAATGAGAGGCCGATCCGGTGCCTGCCCATCGCTCTTGCCGCACCCGCCCATCCAACTCCCTTCCCCCGCCGCATGCAGTACGACCCGGTGAAGCGCCGCCTCGGCACCGTCTTCAACAGTACCCCCGCCCTCCGCAAGCTCTTTTACCGCCTGCTGGACCTGCTGTTGCTGCGTGCCTGGCACATCCACAAAGAGCTGCGCATCTGGGCGCGGGACAAGCGTGGCCGCGAATTGGCCATATACGATGCAGGCGCAGGGTTCGGCCAATACAGCTACTGGCTCAGCGGGCTTTCGCCCAAGTGGAGCATCACCGCCATTGATGTGAAAGAAGAGCAGGTGGCCGATTGCAATGCCTTCTTCCAAAAGATCGGCCGGCCGCAGGTGAAATTCGAGGTGGGCGACGTGACGAAATTCCAGCGCCCGGAGGCTTTTGAGCTGGTGGTGTGCGTGGACGTGATGGAGCACATCCTTGAGGATGAAGCGGCACTGCGTTGTTACAGCACCTCGTTGAAGCCCGGCGGCATGCTCATCATCAGCACGCCCAGCGACCAGGGCGGCAGTGACGTACACGGCGAGGATGAAGGTTCGTTCATCGAGGAGCATGTGCGCGATGGCTACAACATCGACGACATCCGCGCCAAGGCCCTGCGCAACGGCTTCAGCAAGGTGGAAGCCCGCTACAGTTACGGTGCCCCGGGCAAGATCAGTTGGAAACTCAGCATGAAGTGGCCGCTGCTGATGCTCAATGCCACCAAGCTCTTCTTCATCGTGCTTCCGTTCTACTACCTCGTCGCCTATCCAATCGCCTTCGTGCTCAACTGGTTCGACGTGAATGGCAAGCACCCCACCGGCACGGGGCTGATCGTGAAGGCGTGGAAGTAGATGCTACCGTGGTGCCGGTGAAGCAGGAACAGGAACCTCCGGTTTCGCGGGTTTTGCCATCGGAAGCAGGCCATAGCTGACCACCAGGACGAATTGCTCCGGGTACAATGGGGCCATCAATCCGTCTGAATGGTCCTTGATGTCGCTTAAACCCCGGTAGTAGCGCAATCCCACACCGAACTTCTTTCCAAGGTCATAGCCCGCTTCCGCCACTATTCCCGCATCGGCGCGCAGCAGGTCCAGCCGGTGCGTGGAAGAGCGCTGATCAGGCATGCCCATCCATGCATTGTGATCGGTGAAGGTGATGGAACTTGCTACCGGAATGCCCAGTTGGTAGCCAGCACCCGCACGCGCACCTTGCCAACGGAAATGGACCATCAATGGCAAGTACAAGTATTGTAGTTGCCACTGCTGCTCTTGGGCCAGGTTGCCTCGGACCCACAGTTCATTGTTGCCGTTGAAGGCGGACCAGCACAAGCCGCTGCTGAACGCCAGCTTGTCCGTGATGGAATGTGCGGCAGTGGCCCCCAGCAACCACGAAAAGCGGTGCTGCACGGCCTGGGTTTCATCACGGCCGTGGGCCAGGTGCATGTCCGTATTGAACCGGCTGAGCCCTGCGCCCGCCAAGGCGCGAACCTCCCACTGGCCATTTGCTGATAAAGTTGAAAGCAGCAAGGCGGTGGTCAAGATCGTTGTCCGGGCCCAGACACCCCTCATGCAACAAAGACAATGTGATTAGCGAATATAGCGCACCGCTGCGATCTTCACCCCGTGAACCTCCCCCTCCTCTTCGCCCGCCGCTACCTGCTTGCCAAACGCAAGCAGAACGCCGTGAACATCATCACGCTGATCAGCATCGTGGTGGTGGCGGTGGTCACGGCGGCCATGGTGGTGGTGCTCAGCACGCTCAACGGCATCTCGCAGTTGGTGGACACCTTGTACAGCCCGTTCGACCAGGACATCACCATCACGCCCGCCGCTGGCAAGACTTTCCCGCGCGACAGCTTGGACCTTGAGGCGATCAAGGCCTTGCCCGGCGTGGAGCGCACCAGCTGGGTGATCGAGGAGAACGTGCTGCTGCGCGCTGGCGATCGGCAGGCCGTGGCCACCATGAAGGGGGTGGAGCCCCAGTACATGCACATGAGCCGCTTGGATGAGCACATGTATGCCGGTACCGCCGAAATGGCCAATGTCCACGGCCCCGTTGTGATCCTGGGGGCCGCACTGAAGGATGCCCTGGCCGTGCCCAAGGACGATGGCGTTACCGCTCCGCTGCAGATCGGCGCGCTTATCCGCGGCAGAAAGATCCGCCAGCTCTCCCCCTCCGCCTTTGAGCAGCGCAACGTGCCGGTGGCCGGGGCATTCACCATCAACATGGAGTTTGACGGGCAGTACCTGCTGGCGCCGATCGCCTTCGCTGCGGAACTGCTGCACTATGGGGGCGAGGTCAACGCCTTGGAACTGCAAGCGGTGCCGGGTACGCGCCCGGAAGAGCTGAAGGCCGCCGTGGAGCGCATTGCGGGCCCCGCTTTCACGGTGAGGACACGCTACCAAAAGAATGCGCTCATGTATGCCACCAACGCCAACGAGAAGTGGTTCACCTTCGCGGTGCTGGCCTTCATCGGCCTCATCGGCGCCTTCAACATCATCGCCTCGCTCACCTTGATGATGATCGAGAAGCGGCAGGACATGCGTACGCTCCGCGGCATGGGCGTTACCGACGGCTTCATCCGCCGGGTGTTCTTCCTGGAGGGCCTGTTGATCGTGGTGGTGGGGGCCTTTGTCGGCCTGGTGAGCGGGTTGGCCATTTGCGGCATACAGCTATGGACCGGCGTGGTTTCCCTGGAAGGTTCCGTGGTGGAGGCCTATCCCGTGCAAGTGATCTGGACCGACCTGGTGATGATATTCATCGCCGTAATGGCCATCGGCACCTTGGCGGCGTGGGTGCCCTTGCGCAGCCTGAGCCGGAGGTATTTGGTTGCTGGGGGATAGGGCGTGGCCCATGGTTCGTAGGGATCGGGGCATGAACCGGTTGCGCCCTGCGGACCATTCACCACGAAATACGACCTGCGAATGGTGCTTTCCTACAGAACTTAATGCCGCGCGGTCCGGGCAATATCCTAGCGGATCACCATCAGCCCGGCCTCACCATCATCCGCGAATTCCTTGATCCGTTTGGAGTTGGCTTGAATGATGCGCAACCATTCCCGGGTGGTGCGGTTGCCTGATGCCAAATGAACCACCTTGGGCGGATGCCCGAGCAGCATGCTCATTTCCGTGAAATCATCATCCTGGGTGAGGATGGCAAACCCTTCTCCCTTGGCACGTGACCACAACACCGCGTCCGGCTTATGCACGAGTTCAAGTTGCTTAACGTGCCGGGTACCCGGAAACTCGTGGTTCAAGCCTGTAACCAGCTTGTCTGATAGGTTCTCATCGATCAAGAACTTCACGCTGCTGATGGTATGATCGTCGTGAAGCGTTCGCGATCTGCTGCATAGGCGAGGCAGGCAAGTATATCTTCTTCGGTCAATTCGTCGAAGTCCGACAGGATCTCCGAACGGGACATGCCCGATGCGAGATAGCCGAGTACATCGCCCACGGTGATGCGAAGACCACGAATGCACGGCTTGCCGCTCCGTTTGCCGGGTTCAATGGTGATGAGCTTACGGTAGTCCATGCTTGGCAAGTGCTTTTGCGAAGTTATGTAAAACAACATCGCTGTTTCATCAACCATGGGCGCAAAATGACAGCTACCTCCCCAGTGTCCGTTTCTTCCGGAAGAACGCCTTCATCAGATCGGCGCAGGCCGGCTCCAGCACACCGCCGGTGATCTGCGTTTTGGGGTGAAGCAGCATGCTGCCCACCCGGCGGTAGCCTGCTTTTTCATCGAAGGCACCAAAGACGATGCGGCCGATATGGCTCCAGTTCAATGCGCCGGCACACATCACACAGGGTTCCAGCGTGACATAAAGGGTGCAGTCCTGCAAATACTTGCCGCCAATGTGCTCCGCAGCGGCGGTGATGGCCTGCATCTCCGCATGCGCGGTCACGTCGTTGAGGCGCTCGGTGAGGTTGTGGCCACGTGCAATGATCCGGTCCCCGGCCACGATCACCGCTCCGATGGGCACCTCGTCCGCAGCGAACGCCAGCTCGGCTTCCCGAAGGGCGTGGCGCATCCAATGCTCATCATCGGGCGGGGGCAGCAACGTGGGCATCAGGCTCGGGCAGTTTCAACGCGGTCGGTTTCGGGCACATGCTCCGTGCCCGCTTTCATGTCTTTCACGTTCAACTGAAGCGACACGCGGTCGTTGAAATGGTTGAGCTCAATGTTGTACAGCAAGCTGAACGGCTCCCCGGCCCTGACCATCTCCAGCTGTCCGGCTTGGCGGAATGCGATCGCTTCGAGCGGTGGTCCCGGGTGCTTCGGGTCGATCACGCGGAACTTGAGGTGTTCGCCGGTACTGCCGATGGTGCGCGCCTCGCTGGCCACCACGCCCCGTGTCAGGAACACGGGTTTCATGTTGGCCGGACCGAACGGCGCCATGGCCTCAATGCCGCGCACGAATGGCATCCGGATGTCCGCCAAGCTGATCTCCAGGTCCACCTCTTCTTCCGGGACCCGCAGTTCCGGAGGCATGGTTTCTCGCACCACGGCTTCGAACTGCAAGCGGAACGCCTCCACGTTCTCCGGCTTCATGGTGAGGCCCGCCGCATACATGTGCCCGCCGTACTGCTCCAGCAGCTCCGCGCAGGAGGCGATGGCCTCGTACACGTTGAAGCCTTTCACGCTGCGCGCGCTGCCGGCCACTTTGCCGTTGCTTTCCGTGAGCACGATGGTGGGCCGGTAGTGCTGCTCGATGAGGCGCGAAGCCACGATGCCCACCACGCCCTTGTGCCATTTGGGATTGAACACCACCGAACTCCAGGAATCCTTCAGGAAAGCATCCGTTTCAAACATCCCCAATGCTTCCGACGTGATCGCCTTGTCCAAGCCTTGGCGCGTAGCGTTGTTGCCGTCCACGCGCTTGGCGATGTTCTCCGCCTCGGAACTGGTTTTTGCGAGCAGCAGTTCCACGGCCTGCTGCCCGTGCTCGATGCGCCCCGCAGCGTTGATGCGCGGCCCCAACACGAACACCAGGTCCATGACGGTGAGTGGTTTCCTGATGTTGGAAAGATCGAGCAAGGCCTGTATCCCGGGCCGCTTTTTGCCGTTGTTCAACTGCCTCAATCCGAAGTGGGCCAGCGTCCGGTTCTCTCCGTCAAGCGGAACAATGTCGCAGCCGATGCTGATGGCCACCAGGTCCAGCATTTCCTCCAGGTCCTTGAAGGCAATGTCGTTGTGCTGTGCAAAGGCCTGCATCAGCTTGAAGCCGATGCCGCAGCCGCTCAGTTCCTTGTACGGGTATGGGCAGTCTGCGCGCTTGGGGTCCAGCACGGCGAAGGCATCGGGGAGTTGTTCGCCCGGCAAGTGGTGGTCGCAAATGATGAAGTCGATGCCCTTTTCCTTGGCGTATGCAACCTTGTCCACGGCCTTTACGCCGCAGTCCAGCGCGATGATGAGCTTCACGCCGCGTTCCGCCGCACGATCGATGCCCAGGAGGGATACGCCATAGCCTTCCGCATAGCGGTCCGGTATGTAGTGCATGATGGCCCCGGTAAGCCGCGACAGCACGCCGTATACCAACGCCACGGAGGTGGTCCCGTCCACGTCATAGTCGCCGTACACCATGATCGGCTCCTTCTCGCGCAGCGCCTGCTCGATGCGTTCCACGGCCCGGTCCATGTCCTTCATCCGGAACGGGTCGTGCAGGTGGTTCAGGGAAGGGCGGTAGAATTCGCGTGCTTCCTCCGGGGTGCGGATGCCCCGCTGGGCCAGCAAGGTGGCCAGTTCAGGCGAACAGCGCGCGTGGGTAAGGGCCGCCACGATGGCCGGGTCCACAGGCGGTTTCAGGCGCCAACGTTTGGGCAGTGCGGACATGCGTGCAAGATACCACCGGTGCCCGCAGTCCTGCCATTTTACCGCAGTGGCACCATCGCCACCGCCATGGGCGAGGACGGAAAGTGCGCGGAGTACAGGTTCCGGTCTACCTGATCCGTCGATATTTGCCACCATGCGATCCTCTCATTTCATGGTCCTATGCCTTTTGGGCACGTTGGTCATCCTGCCGGGTTGTGCCTCCTTGCTCAACAAAGGGAACCAAGGCCTATCGATCACCAGCGAGCCATCCGGGGCCAAGGTGTACATCAACGGCGCGGAGGTGGGCTCAACGCCGTATGCGTACAACCTGGACAAGCCCACGGGAGATGCGGCGACCTTGGAGCTCCGCATGGACGGACGGCAACCGGTGACCGTGCAACTGCGGCCGAAACGCAAGAACACGGTGCTGCTGGCCGATGCGATGCTGCTGGGCATTCCCTATATCGCCGATGCCGGCAGCAGTTCCTTGTATGGTTTCCACGCACCGGAGTTGAAGCTGAACATGTACAAGGCCTGGCCCGAGGAACGGCAGCGGCTGGACCTCCCGGTAATGGTATTGGAGCACGCGTTGGCCCCTGGATCCGAACTGGGCCACGTTGGCGGGCAGGAACTAACCTTGGACAGCAAGGAGTTCGGCGACCTGCGCTACCCCGCCACGGCCACTTCCGCCATGGTGAAGGCCATGGACGGCACGTACCTGGAGGCGCACCAGGTGCGGCCGGGAACCACCAAGGGCAACGAGGAGATCCAACGGGCGAAGGTGTTGGTGAAGCCCCTGCTCAAGGGCGTGGCCATGCAACTTGAAGAGAAGGACCATGTGGTGTTCGGCCACGTGCACGTCGAACTGGACTGGCGGTTCTACAACGGCATGGACAATGATAGTGTGCTTTTCACCATCAGCAAGGCTACGGACTGGCCTGTTCATTCCGGGTACCGGAGGGAAGTGTTCTCCGCGGCAATGCAGGATGCCGCCCGGCAGCTGTTGGATGAGGAGGGCCTTTATGATCGGATCGCGGCGGCCACCATCACCGGAAGGGAGCGCTCCAAGGGGGAGGTCATCCAACTGGCCCGGCCGTCCACGATCAGCTTCACCGACCGCAATGCCATGATCCCCGCCTTGGTGAAGGGCGTGGTGACCGTGGAGATGAAGGACGGCCACGGCAGCGGCTTCCTGATCACCAATGATGGCCATATCATCACCAATGCGCACGTGGTGGGCACCGGCGCCACGGCCAAGGTGCGCTTTGAACAGGGCTTCAGCCTGGATGGCCAGGTGGTGAAGGTGAACCGTGATTTCGATCTGGCCTTGATCAAGGTGCCCGGCAATGACCTGCCCGCGCTGGCTTTGGGCAATGATGCGGACCTGCAGCTCGGCCAGGAGCTCTATGCCATAGGTACCCCATTGGACAAGTCGCTGGGGCAAACGGTAACGCGCGGGATCTTGAGCGGCAGGCGCGAGATCGAAGGCTGCAAGTACCTGCAAACGGATGTGCCCATCAACCCGGGAAACAGCGGCGGGCCGTTGATCGGTGCCGACGGTAAGGTGATGGGCGTGGCCACCCTGAAGATCAAGGCCGCGGGCGTGGAAGGCATCGGTTTCGGCGTGCCCATCACCACCGCCTTGGAAATGTTGAACATCGAATTCCTGAAGTGATGCGGAAGCTGTTGCACGCCTTTCTCCTCGTTGTTGTTTCCGGCACCGCCGCTTCCGCGCAGTCCACCGCCATAAGGTTCATCCTGGGTGAAGGCCACGGGGTATACGAATTGCCGCGTTTCGGGAACTACTGCATGGGCTTGGGAATGGACCGGTCCTTCAACGACAAGCTCACCGCAGGGCTGGACGTGACCTTCGATGTGGCCCATGCGCTGAAGACCGGTCCGGAGTATGTCTACCTCGATGTCTCCGGCAGTGCCATCGGCTACACCATGGAACCTTCCTTGTTCAGCATCAACTACCACACCGAATATGCGTTGGGCGAAGATGATGGCACACATGGATACATCGGCACGTACATCGGCATACGGCGCTTGAAGCAGGAATGGGCAAGCGATGGCACACTGTACTATAGCAGCAATGGGGACCTGATCGCCGTTCCTGCCCCGCCCCGTGAGGTTTCGAAGGTACTGGTGCCCCTGGGCATCCGGATGGGGGTGCGCGGCACCACGGACGGTGGTTTCATGGACCTGTACGGTGCCGTGGGTTACCAGATCGGTGGTGGAAAGAACCTCCTGACCGGGAATTTCGCACAGGCCGGAATGGAGTATGCGGAGACCTCGGCCCTGGCCTTCACCATCGGCTGGGCCTACGGGTTCGGCTGGTAGGAGCAATTCGCCGTTCTGCCAATCGATCGATCGGCAAATTGATGCGTTGGCGAATGGTCAGCGCTCCGTCCACACCAGCTGGGCCACCGTGGCGCCTACGGCTTGCAAGCTTTCCTTGTCGATGTTGGCCAGGTTGTCATCATGGGTGTGCCAAGTGGGCGGGAAGCCTTGCGTGGCGGCGTCGTACGCGATGATGTCGATGCTGGGGATGCCGTATTCGTTCACGAACACATGGTCGTCCACGCCCACGTACTGGCGCGTTTCGCTGAGGAAACGGTTGCCGTGGCCCGCTGTGGCAGCCGCCTTCCACACTTTGTTCACGATGCCGGCGGCGTAGTGCATGCTGTAGGCTTCCTTCGGGAATACCGCATCCCTGCTGCCTACCATGTCCAGCAGGATCCCGAAGCGTGCCTTGTAGTTGGGCACATGCGGGTTCTTGGCCCAGTACTGCGTGCCCAGGCACCAGGTCTTCAAGCTCTCCTGCCCCAGGCCCATGGCGCCGTGCGGTTCGCCCATGTCCTCCACGTCGGTAAAGAAGAGGTCCACGCCCACTTGCGGTGCTTGCTGGGCCAGGTGGCGGGCGATCTCCAGCAGAACGCCTACGCCGCTGCCACCGTCATTGGCACCATCAATGGGTTCGTTTTTCCGCGCAGGATCCTGGTCGGCCATGGGGCGCGTGTCCCAGTGGGCAAAGAGCAGGATGCGGTCCGTCTTCTCCGGTTGCCAACTGGCGATGATGTTGCGCATGGGCACCTTCTGCCCGCTGTAAATGGTGACCTCCGCATTTTGCTCGATGACCGTGGCCCCGTAGCTTTTCAGCTTGGCCACCATCCAATCGCCGCAGGCCTTGTGCGCGGCGCTGCCCGGCACGCGCGGCCCGAAGGCCACCTGCTTGGCCACGAAGGCATACGCGCTGTCGCCGTTGAAGTGCGGGGGCGGGGGGAGGGCGGGGGCGGTTGCCTCAGGCTTGGTTACCACGGGCGTGGTTTCCGTTTGACAGGCGGCGAGCAATACAAGCACCAGGCCGAAGCCAAGAATGCGGTGGAGAATGGAGGGCATCGGGGTCAAAGTTCGTACGGGAATTTTATTGCGGGGAAATGCAGTTACCGCCAAGACTCCAAGAGCGCCAAGGGTATGGAGTTGCAATTTCCGCCAAGACGCCAAGAGCGCCAAGGTTATGGAGTTGCGGTTACCGCCAAAACGCCAAGAGTGCCAAGGATACAACAGCTACGCTACCAAGAGCTCCTAGAGCAATACGCTATTCCTTGAGCCTGTTGGCAACCCGGCGGATCCCTTGGGTGACGAGTTTTTCGTTGAAGTTCACCAACAGACCAAGGCGGGTGTCGGAGAGCTTAAGGTAAGTGATCACCTGCGCCATGTGCACGGGCAGCAATGTTTCCACGGACTTGATCTCGATGATGAGCTTGCACTCCAGCCACAGGTCGATCCGATAGCCTATCTCCAAGTTCACACCCTTGTATTGCAATGGCAATGGCACTGGCCTTTCCACCTGCAGCCCGCGATCAACCAACTCGTACAACAGGCAATGCTCATAACTGCTTTCCAACTACCCTGGCCCCAGCTCGCGGTGCACTTCGATCATGGCATCCACCGCATTAGCGGCAAGTTCATCTTCTGTCATGGCGGACTGAAAGTAGCCTATCCCGGGTTACCACTTATGCGCACTTTGCGCCTTGGCGGTGAAAGAATTCCAGAAGCCCTGTTCTCCTTGGCGCACTTTGCGCCTTGGCGGTGAAAGAATTCCAGAAGCCCTGTTCTTCTTGGCGCTCTTGGCGCCTTGGCGGTGAAAGATCATGATCTCTCCCACACCACGCCCTCCTTCGTGTCCTTCACCGTGATGCCCAGCGCCGCCAACTTGTCGCGGATCAGGTCGCTCGTGGCGAAATCCTTGCGGTTCTTCGCATCGGCGCGCAGGCCCAGCAGCACGTCCATTAAACCGGCGTCCAGGCCCTCATCCTGCTTGGTTCCTGCTTCTTCCCGCAGGCCCAGCACCGCAAAGAGCATGGCGTCGTACAGCTTGCGCAAGGTGTCGATGTCCGCCTGCGACAGCGCCACCGTGCCCGCCTTGGCTCCGTTGATCGCCCGTACGCCCTCGAAGAGCTGCGCGATCATCACCGGCGTGTTCAGGTCGTCATTCATCGCCGCATGGCACGCATTCGCCAGGGCCTCCACATCGAAGCCTTCCGCCGCACTGCTTGGCGCGCTTGGCGTCTTGGCGGTGAATCCTTTCAGCACCTCGTTCGCCGCCATCAGGCGCTGCAGGCCCTTTTCCGCCGCCTGCATGGCCGCATTGCTGAAATCCAGCGTGCTGGCGTAGTGGCACTGCAGCATGAAGAAGCGCACCGTCATGGCGGAGTAGCCGCGCTCCAACAATTTGTGGTTGCCGCTGATCAGCTCTTCCGGCGTGAAGCCGTTGCCCTCGCTCTTGGCCATTTTCCGGCCGTTCACCGTGAGCATGTTGCCGTGCATCCAGTAGCGCACTGGCGCGTGCCCGTCGGCGGCCACGCTCTGCGCGATCTCGCACTCGTGGTGCGGGAATTTCAGGTCCATGCCTCCGCCGTGGATGTCGAACGTTTGCCCCAGGTACTTGGTGCTCATCGCGCTGCACTCCAGGTGCCAGCCCGGAAAGCCTTCGCCCCAAGGGGAAGGCCAGTGCATCAGGTGGCCCTTTTCCGCTTTCTTCCACAGCGCAAAATCCAGCGGGCTGCGCTTCTCGTCCTGCCCCTCGGTGCCGCGCGTATTGGCCACCAGCTCGTCGATCTTCCGGCCGCTCAGCTCGCCGTAGGCATGCTTCTCCGCGTACTTCGGCACGTCGAAATACACCGAGCCGTTCACCTCGTACGCATAACCGTTGGCCATGATGCGTTCGATCATGTCGATCTGCTCGATCAGGTGCCCGGTGGCGGTGGGCTCAATGCTCGGCGGCAGGATGTTGAACAGCCGCATCACGTCGTGGAAGCCGTTCGTGTACTTCTGCACGATCTCCATCGGTTCCAGCTGCTCCAGCCGGGCCCGCTTGGCGATCTTGTCCTCGCCCGCGTCCTCGTCGCCCACCAGGTGCCCCACGTCGGTGATGTTGCGCACGTAGCGCACCGTGTAGCCGATGTGGCGCAGCCAGCGCACCAGCACATCGAAGGTGAGGAAGCTGCGCACGTTGCCCAAATGCACGTCGCTGTACACCGTGGGGCCGCACACGTACAGGCCCACGTGCGGCGGGTTCAGCGGGATGAAGGGCTCCTTCTTCCGCGAAAGCGTGTTGGTGAGCTGGAAGGGATGGTCTTGCGCGTTGGCCATGGCTGCAAAGTAACGGGGCGCGGGCTTGGGAAAACCGGAACCAAGAAGCAAGGGAGTGCGGAGCTTTGCTTTTGGCCGCCCGGGCGGGCTGTCCGCTGTAGTCCCGCGCGCCCGGGCCTGCGGGGGCGGCGCTCCGGGGTGCCCTCGTTCCTCGGGTCCTCCTCGCTGCACGCCTCCGCAGGGCCCGTCCGCGCGGGAGCTGCCGCTGCCATCCCTGGCGGAAACTGCGCCGTGGCTCCGCTGCCTGCCGATGGCTAACTTTGGCAAACCATGAGCACCAAGGAACTCAAGCAGTTGATGCTGGACCGCATCAAGGACATTCCGGACCAGGCCCCGGCAAGCATGGTGCAGCGCGTGTTGGACGCCATTGAAGAATTGGCCAAGGGTGAGCAAGCTTCCATGGAGCGCATGGCCAGGTTCTTCAAGAACATCGAGGAGGATAAGGTCCTGCTCCAGCGCTTGGCCCAATGATCGGCCGGGGGGAAGCCCTGTTTTACCATGATGAGCTTATTCGCCGGTTCGGCGGTTCGCATGGGGTGCGCGACGAGGGCATTTTGGACGCATCATTGAACCGGCCTTTTGCGACGTTTGACGGCGTTGACCTCTTCCTTACCGCCATGGAAAAGGCTGCGGCCATGATGCATGGCATCATCACCGGGCACCCGTTCATCGATGGGAACAAGCGCACCGACTTCGCGCTGGCACGGTTGATCCTTCAGGATGGAGACCTTGATATCCATGCAGGGCGCGACGAAGAATACGACCTGGTCATCCGCGTGGCCACCGGCCAACTGGAGGTGGAGGAGGTCCACGTATGGATGAAGCCGCGGACCAAGCCGTTGAAGTAGTCGGTAGCTCATCTTCGGCCTTGCGCACCAAGGTTCCCGGCGCGTGACCTTGATGGGACGCTTCTTGCCATCGGTCTCCCGCAGGGGACCCTGAGGTCGTTGCGTGGTTCAAAACACGCTATCTTATCCGTCGGTGGATCGCCATAATAGCCGTCGATCATGTTCCTCAACGCACACAGTTGGTTCAGCTTCAAGTACGGCGTGATGTCGCCCGAAGCGCTGCTGGAAGAGGCCGCCAAGGCCGGCGTGCGCACCCTTGCCCTCACCGACATCCACAACACCGCCGGCATCCCCGACTTTGTGCGCCTGGCTGGCAAGTATGGCATCCGCCCGGTGGCCGGCATCGAGTTCCGCCCCCTTCGACTTCGCTCAGGGGGGCCGAGGCTGCTCTACATCGGCTTGGCGAAGAACAACAACGGCTACCAACAACTGAACGAACTGCTCAGCCCGCATTTATTGGATGGTGAGCCATTGCCCTGTCCTGAGCGGAGTCGAAGGACGGCAATGGCTCCCGACGCCTTCATCATCCTGCCCTTCAGCACGCCGCCGCGCACCCTGCACCCCAACGAGCGCATCGGCATCCGGCCCTGCGAGCTCACGCGCCTGCCCTTCAGTCCGTGGGCCAAACGGCTGAACGAGCTGGTGGCCTTGCTGCCCGTCACCTTCCGCAGCAACCCCGGAGCAAGCCCGGGGGACTTCAACACCCACCGCCTGCTGCGCACCATGGACCGCAACACGCTGATCAGCCTGTTGCCTGCCGAAGAACTCGCGAGCCCTGACGAAACCTTCCGCAGTGAAGCGGAGGTGCGCCGCCTCTACCGCGATTTTCCCGAGCTGCTGTGCAACACCGAAGAACTGCTGGAGCAATGCAGCATCACCTTCGACGACAGCGACAAAACGCGCAAGGTGTTTGGTGAGGGCATCGCGCATGACCGCGAGCAACTGCATCGCCTCGCGCTGGAGGGCGTGCATCGCCGCTACCCGCAGCCCACGGAGAAGGTGCTGGCGCGCCTGCAGCACGAGCTGGACGTGATCGAACGCATGGGCTTCATCAGCTACTTCCTCATCAACCACGACATCGTGCGCCATGCGCACAGCCGTGGCTTCTTCCACGTGGGGCGCGGCAGTGGCGCCAACAGCTTAGTGGCCTATTGCCTCGGCATCACCGACGTGGACCCCATCGAGCTCAACCTCTACTTCGAGCGCTTCATCAGCACCGCCCGCAAAAAGCCGCCCGACTTCGACATCGACTTCAGCTGGAAGGACAGGGACGAAGTGTACCGGTATGTGTTCGCGAAGTACAACGGTGCCGCTGATATCCACGCCGCGCAGGTGGCCACCTACACCACCTTCCAGTGGCGCGGCGCCGTGCGTGAGCTGGGCAAGGCCGTGGGCCTGCCGCCGGAGGAGATCGATGCGCTTTCCGAAGGCAGAAGCCGCTACGGCGGCGGACGCCCCAGCGCGCAGGCCAACAGCGGCAGCCTGGACAAGGTGGCGCAGGCCGTGGTGCGCTACGCACAGAAGCTCATCGGCATGCCGCACCAGTTCGGCATCCACGTGGGCGGCATCGTCATCACCGACAAGCCCGTAACGCACTATGGTGCACTCTTCCGCCCGCCCAAGGGCTTCCCCGTGGTGCAGCTCAGCTTGCTGGAATGCGAAGACCTCGGCCTGCACAAATTCGACCTGCTGAGCCAGCGCGGCCTGGGGCACATACGGGATGCGGTGGAGATGGTAAATGCGGGATCAGACGATCAGATGATCAGACGATCAGACAATGGGACATCCACCCACTGCACCGTCGATCCAGATCGCTGTACCGTCGATCCAATGGATCGACCCAACATCCATGATATCCCCCGCTTCAAGCAGGATCCCGCCATCAAACAGCTGCTGCGCACCGGCGACACCGTGGGCTGCTTCTACGTGGAAAGCCCCGCCATGCGCATGCTGCTGAAGAAGCTGCGCGTGGAGGACTACCTCACGCTGGTGGCCGCCAGCAGCATCATCCGCCCGGGCGTGGCCGAGAGCGGCATGATGCGCGAGTACATCCTGCGCCACAACGATCCCGAGCGGGTGAAGCGCGCGCCCAAGGAGCTGCTGGAGATCATGCCCGACACCTACGGCGTGATGGTGTACCAGGAGGACGTGCTGAAGGTGGCCCATCTCTACGCGGGCCTCAGCCTGGAGGAGGCCGACCTGCTGCGGCGCGGCATGACGGCGCGCTTCCGCGAGCGGCCCGAGTTCAAGGCCGTGCAGGAGAAGTTCTTCGCCAACTGCAAAGCAAAAGGCCATCCGCCGGGGCAAGCCGAAGAGGTGTGGCGGCAGATCGAGAGCTTCGCCAGCTTCAGCTTCGCCAAGGGCCACAGCGCCAGCTACGCCGTGGAGAGCTACCAGAGCCTCTGGCTCAAGGCCCACCACCCGCTGGAATTCATGGTGGCCGTGGCCAACAACTTCGGCGGCTTTTACAGCCTGGAATTCTACCTGCACGAGGCGCGCCGCCACGGCGCGGTGATCGAGGCGCCTTGCGTGAATGTGAGTGATGAGTTCTGTGTGCTGGCGAAGGGGCCGGGTTGTCAGTTGTTAGTTGATAGTTGTCCGGGAGGGCCTAACAACCAACAACGAACAACCAACAACTACACACTACGAACCACGAACTCCCCCCGCATCTACCTCGGCCTCGCCAACCTCAAAAGCCTCACCGCCGAAACCGTGCAACTGATCCTGCACGAACGCCGCCGCCACGGCTCCTTCCACGACCTGGAAGACCTGCTGCACCGCGTGCCGCTGCCGCTGGAGCAGGCGCGCATCCTCATCCGTGCGGGTGCGCTGCGCTTCACCGGCAAAAGCAAGCCGCAGCTGCTGTGGGACCTTACCCTGCTGCACAGCCCTGTGGCCGTCACCGCTGATGGCGACCTGTTCATCACCAAGGTGGAGGAGCCGCGCCTGCCCGAGCTGCACCACTATCCCCTGGCCGATGCCTACGACGAGCTGGAGCTGCTGGGCTTTCCGTTGTGCGATCCGTTCGGGCTGGTGGAAAGCGGGGAAGAGAACCGCCAAGACGCCAAGAGCGCCAAGGAGCTCACGCGAAGGCGCGAAGACGCGAAGGTGCGGGTGGTTGATAGTTGTGAGTTGTCGGTTGTCAGGGCTGCCTCCGACCATTCCCGACGGACAACGGACAACTACGAACGACGAACTACGAACTACCCCCCAACCATCCTCAAACAAGACATGCCCGCCCACATCGGCAAGCGCGTAACCATGCTGGGCTACATGGTGCATGTGAAGCCCGCCAGCACGCGCACCGGCGAGTGGATGAGCTTCGGCTCGTTCATCGATACCGCCGGCGAGCTGTGGGACAGCACGCAGTTCCCTGCGGTGGCGGCGCGCTATCCGTTCCGTGGCCGCGGCGTGTACCGCCTCACCGGCGTGGTGGAGGAGGAGTTCGGGCACCATTCGCTGCGCACGCAAAGCGTGGAGAAACTGCCATGGAAGGCGGATCCGAGGTATGGGGGGAAGTGAGGGGAGCTTGGCGGCCCCGGCAAGTCACACGCTTTTCCCGATCTCAATGAATGCTTCGCCATCATCCAGCAAGCGCAGGGCATCGGGAAGTGTGATGGCCAGCACACGTTGAAGATTTTCGTTGGACGTGTTGCCCATGGTGAGGCGAATGACCTTGGGAGGCGGGCCGAGGCGCTGGACCAGATCCACAAAGTCCTTGTCCTTGGTGATGATGGTCGCCTCCGCCTCACGCGCTCGCTGGAAAATGTCCACATCCGCCATGCGTTGCATGCCTTGGTCCCGCATGGCGATCGCCTTCAGGTTGAAGCGGGTCGCAAGCCATGGTATCAAGGCTGGCGGCAAGTGTATGTCGATCCACAGGATCACGCGGCAAGGATGGGATGGTCCAAGCGGGTGCTTGCGAAGCGCAGCACCGCATCAATGTCCTCCCGTTCCAGGTCGGGCAGCTCCGCCAGCACTTGCTCCGCGCTCAACCCCGAGGCCAGCAGGTCCAGCACATCGCTCACGCGGATGCGCATGCCGCGCACGCAGGGCCGCCCTCCGCACACGGAGGGGTCAACGGTAATGCGTTCGAATACTTGGGCCATGGTTCTTCAAAGATAGGACAAGGATGATGTATGGATGGTGCATTGCCGCCCGTACACGAGCCTTACCTTTGGGCATGTCCACGCCTGAATTGCGCAAGAAGCTCATCGCCCGCATCCATGCCACCACGGACGTGAAATTGTTGCGTGAAGTGGAGCGCATGCTGAAAGATGCCGGTCGTGAAATTGCACCGTTCATCACCACCCCCGGGCAAAAGAAGGCCATCGCCAAGAGCAGGGCCGCCTTGAAGCGTGGACGCATACGCGACGCGAAGGAGGGGGACGAAGCCGTCCGGGAATGGCTCGGCAAATAGTTTGGACGGCGCCAGCGGAACGGGACCGCAAGGAAATCCTTGCCTATTGGCTTGAACGGAACGGTTCGCCGAGCTACAGCCTCAAACTCTTCGAACGCTTACGCACCGCCACGCATACCATCCTATCCCACCCGTTCATCGGAAGGCCCACGGACATTCCGGGTATCCGGGTGCTGTCCGTGGGGGAGTATCTGCTGTTCTACGAGGTGTTTGCCGATTCCATCGTCGTACACCACGTGTGGGATGCACGGCGCGACCTGAAGAAATTGAAGTTCTGATGTGGCCGCATTGCACGCTTCCTATTCCTCCCCGAAGAAATCGCTGTCGATGCGCTTGACGGTGTAGGAGCGCTGCGGGGTGACGCCGAGGTCGTGGTCGATCATCAGGCGGGTGAGTTCATCGCCATCGATCAGCACGATCTTGGTTTCGTTGCGCGGGGTGTAGTCGCGGGCCTCTTTGGAGAAGGACGAGGTGGTAATGAAAATGCCCTTCTTGGCGCCTTGCCCGGCGAGCGCCCCAACGAACTTGTGGATCTCCGGCCTGCCCACGGTGTTGCCGGTCTGCCACTTTTTCGCCTGGATGTAGATGGTGTCCAATCCGAGCCGGTCTTCCTTGATGGTGCCGTCGATGCCTTCATCGCCGCTCTTCGCCAGCGCGCGGCCGGCATCCTTCACGGAGCCGCCATAGCCCATGCGCACCAGCAGTTGCACCACTAAGCGCTCGAAGTCCATCCAGGTGAGTGCATGCACTTTGGCCAACACCTCACGGGCAAGTGTGGAGTGGATCTGCTCAAATGCCTCGTCGAGGACCTCTTCCGGTGTTTGGGAGTTGTCCGTCATAGAAGGTTCCTCGGCGGTATTGTCGGCACTCCGCTTGGTGGAATGGAATTCCATGAACTCGGGGAACTGCTTCAGGAACCGGACATCGATGCGTTCCGGCTTTTTCTTCAAGACATCAAGCCCGCGTTGAGTGATCTGGGCCGTACCACGCTTGGACGTGTCCAATAGGCCGGCCTTCTTCATGTAGGTACGGGCCCAACCCACGCGGTTGGCGAATGTGAACTGTGCACCGCTGGGGAGCATTTCCCGTTTTTCCTCCTCGCTCAGTTTGAAGAAGGAAGCCAAGGTTTCAGTGAGGTCGCGAAGCGTGTGGACCTTGCCATCGGCCACATGTTGCAACAGCGGTAACATGATCGATTGATAATCCGGAACGGCCATGGGTGGAATGTTATGGCCGGCAAGTTCGTTGATCCCCCGCGAACCCGCGTGAGGGGGCGCAGCGGCAGCTCCCGGCCAAGAAGGCCATTGCGGATGCCGCAACGAGGAGGCGCCCTTCGAGGGCCTCAGGGCGAGGAAGCCCCCGCAGCGCCGTGGATGCAGGCCGGGCTGAAGCAGCTATAGCGGAGCACCCGGCCCGTGCGTGGAGCCGAGGGAGGGAAGGGGACACGCCCAACACCGCTAATTCAGATCCTTCTTCGCTTTCGCCTCGCTGCGCATTTTGTACAGCCGCTCGCTGAAGCCGCCTTCCTTCTCGAATTTGCGTGCTTGGCTGTCCACCTGCTTGTCCAAGAGGTGAATGGCGATCTTGCAAAGTGTTTGCCCCACGTTGGCGCTGATCTCGGCGTAGGCGCGATCATGCACGGTGGTGGGCGTGCGTGCGGTGCGCGGCCCTTCCGGCGCGGCCATGCGCGCTTCTTTTTCGCGCTCCCACAGGGCTTTGATCCATAGTGCCACTTCATCGGCGCTCTTGCAGCGCGCGTTGCTCAGTTCCTTGCGGCGCGGGTCCATGGGTTCCCACAGGGGCAGTTTGCGCTGCTCCAGGAAGGCTTCGTAGTCCTTGCGGAGCTCATCGATGCTGGCGCGCGCCACGTTGGTGAGGTTCATCTCCAACTTCCTGGTGGTGGCGCTGAGCTTGCTGCCTTCACCGATGTTGCGCTCGCCGCTGCGGGCTGCTTGCTCCATTTGGTCGTGGGTGCGGCTGCCCCGGGGGATGTAGCGGTCCACGAAGCGCACAGTAACGGCATAGAGGAGTTTGGCCACCTGGTAGCTCACCAGCTTTTCGTAACCGCCGCTGGGTTGGAGGAGGTGGGGCTTTTCGGGGTTGGAGGGCATGGCTCTGCAAGTTAGTTGGGGTGGTTCAAATGGACGCAAATGGACAAAAATGGACAAGGCGCCCCGCCAGAGCGGGTGCGTCAATTTCTGTCCATTTGCGTCCATTACATTCATTAGCCCTAACTCCGCCTGTTCGCCAGCAGCACCGGGGCCTGTCCGTCGAAGGGGTTGTCCATGCGGCCGATGCTTTTGGCCTCCAGGCTGGTGGCGCGCATCACCACGCGGTCGCCGAAGCGCTTGCGCATCTTGTCCATGGCCTGGTAGAGGTTCATGGCCTCCTCGGTGTCGGTGAAGGCGTCCATCTGGTGGCCGCCGCCCACGAGGTGGCTGAAGCGGATGCCCACCAGGCGGATGCGCTGGCGGCGGTCGTACAGCGCGCGGAAGAGCTCGTGCACCACGGGCAGGATGAGGTGGTCGGCGGCGGTGTAGCCGATGCGCTGCTGGCGCGTGTGCGTGTTCATGTCGGCGTAGCGGATCTTCACGGCGATGCAGCTGGTGAGCTTTTGGCCCTTGCGCAGCTGGAAGGCGAGGTTCTCGGCCATGGCGGTGAGCAGGCCGCGCAGCTTCACCAGGTCGATGGTGTCGCGCTCGAAGGTGCGCTCGGTGCTGATGCTCTTGCGCTCGTGCCAGGCCACCACGGGGCTGTTGTCGATGCCGTTGGCCTTGCGCCACAGCACGGGGCCGTGCTCGCCCAGCAGCCGCTGCATCAGCTCCACGGGCAGCTCCTGCAGGGTGTGGATCTTGGCCACGCCCATGCTGCGCAGCAGGTGCGCCGTCTTCTCGCCCACGCCGGGGATGGCCTCGATGGACATCGGTGCCAGGAAGGGCTTCTCGGTGCCGCGCTCCACCTCGCGCTGGCCGTTGGGCTTGGCGGTGTTGGTGGCCACCTTGCTCACCGTTTTGTTGATGCTGAGGCCGAAGCTGTTGGGCAGCCCCGTTTCCCTGGTGATGGTCTGCCGCAGCTCGCTGGCCAGCTTCAGTGCGCCGAAGAACTTCTCGGTGCCGCTGAGGTCCACATAGAATTCGTCCACGCTGGTCTTCTCGAAGAGCGGCACCCGCGCCCGGATGATCTCGGTGACCTCGTCGCTCTTTTTCATGTACGCCCCGCTGTCGCCGCGCAGGATGACGGCCTCCGGGCAGAGCTGCTTGGCGGTGCGCATGGGCATGGCGCTGCGCACGCCGAAGGCCCGCGCCTCGTAGCTGCAACTGGCCACCACGCCGCGGTCGCTGTCGCTGCCCACCAGCACGGGCTTGCCCTGCAGCTGCGGGTGCTTCAGGCGTTCCACGCTCACGAAGAAGCTGTCCAAATCCAAGTGGACGATGGTGCGTTCGCTCATTGCAAGGTGCCGCGATCGACGGGGATGCCGTCAAGGACGGAGGCCATAAGATAGGCCGTGGGGGAATATGTATGGAGGTTCCAATGCCGCCGATGCTGCGCGCATGCTGATCGACCTGATGGAGCAGAACGACTTCGACCCAACTGGCAAATTCACGGTGATCTCCATCGGTGGCATGCGCGAACGGCAGTATTGACCACTTGACGCCAGTTACCTTTGATCCAATGGCAACGAAGAAAAAATCGATCGACTGGCAACTCGCCCCCGCCCCCGAAAGCAAGGACCATTTCAAGCTGAACGAGCAATACGAGCTCTTCATCAATGGCAAGTGGCAGAAGCCGAAGGGCGGGACCCGTTCGGCTCCGCTCAGGAATCCCTGCTTCGACACCATCAACCCCGCCAATGAACATCTCTCAATTGATCCCTTTCATGTGATCGGCAACCAGCATCGATGAGTTTGACCGGCTGCCCATATTGCTGCAAAGCTGGAGCATCGGTACATAGGATGCTAGGGCTCCTATTAGCAATCGGCGTTATTGGCGGCGGTGAACTTCGGGCGCAAGCCGATGGTACCCGATCAACGAGATCCGATTCCATAGCGCCCGAGAGTTTTCCTATACAGACCGATAGGCAGTGCCTTTGGGGTTTCGGGGTCGGTCGTCTTGGGCTTAGTACAATGAACGCGTATCAGAAGCCCGCAACCGATCCCCCGATGATGGCCGCTTTCGTTGGCAATCCAGAGTACTCCCCTGGCTTCTTCACGCTCAGCCTTGTAGCGGAAAAGAATCATCGAAGCCTTAGCACATTGACCTTCGCGTATCGGGATCAAACCCTTCACTTCGAGCATGAGTATGGCGAGTTCTCAAGTGGCTCTTCCAAGGACTGTCTCGCTCGACTTTCATGGGCCTATTGTTTGATCTCGCCTGATGTGTTTGACAAGCCCTCCTTCCTGCTTTCGGCTGGTCCCTCGGTCTACTACTTGCACCGTGATTACCTGAAGCAATACTCTGATACCCTATTCGGGTTCCGTTCCGCCCAGGAAGTGCAAGCCCAGATCCTGTTCTTGCAAGTTGGTCCACACTTTTCGATCAGGAAGAATAACTTGTTGGTGTCAGCAGCAGCCCACTTCAACTTGTTCGGCTGGATATCCGGGAGCTCAAGCTACGACGTCATTGAACATCCTGGGCCCATCGTACCCTATAGAGTAGAAGCACAGTTCAGTGAAGCCGTTGGACCTGGTTTCATCAGCGGTAATACGCTGCTGTTGAACGACCTTGAGTTAAGCATGACCCTGCTCTTCAGATAATCCCTGAAATACGGCCCATTGAGCGTAGTATAGGATGAGGACACACGCAAACAGGATCCCCATGATGAACTCCGCAGGAGTTTCCTGCCGGAATGCCTGGCTTTCGTTCGTGGTCCTTCCGCTTGCACTTGGTTGGTATGGAGCCGTTGTAGCGCAAGATCGAAGTCAGTACCCTGTGAAGGAGCAGTACGATCGCTATGAAAAGGACTATGTGGAAACGGTACTGCATCCATGTACAATGAGCTCGACCAGTCCCATCGCACTGGCCGATGAGATCGAAGGCACCTTCGGCAACGGGTTGGCGCCGGTCATGGAATCCTACATCAATATGTACCAGACCACTGGCGACCTGGCCTATCTGTTCAGATTCGTTGACCGCGCGATCTGCATGCAGGAGCTTCGCTGGGATCGGCTCGGCATCAGTGACCCTGGGTTGCTATGGCTCCTGGCTTTACAGGGATATGACTTCACGCAGCCTCGCTGGTCGTTGGATACCGGGGGAGATGGCACCATAACAGCTGCGCTAGGGCATTTCGTACACTACATCCTGCTCGAACGACCGGACCTGATGGGTGTGCAGATCCCCCAGTTTCCCAGTACCCACATCGCCGATAGTGATCTGGGGCCTTGGACCACGCTTGGTGACTTTGCCGAATGGCTCCGGGCCGAAGTCGCATTGACCCTGGATGTCTATGTAGGTTGGCCGGGCTATTGGATCAGTGATGTCTACTGCTTCTCTTCGACTGAAGGACCTGATAATGACGCGGAGCTAACTACGTACCTGAATCTGCAAGGACCGATCGGCGCTGCGTTGTATTACATCGGAGAGGTGAACCCTTCACCTTGGTACTTGCAGCATTCAGCAGCCATCGCGGATGCTTACACAAGCATTGTTAATGATGAACAGGACTGTGTTCACTGGCCGTGGGGTTGGGATGGGACACCTGACGCGGAGCGCTATGTCCTCGAATATGACAACGGCGCCTATCGATGGACCTATTTCGGTTGGGCGCCGGAATCATGCGAGAGCCGGCATGGTGATGTACCCAACGACTATGAGGACATCAGCCACGGCATATTGGACCTTATTCTACCCCGTGCGGTCGTTGAACAACAGATCAGTACCGCGGCAATCATGTTCAACACCACGGACATGTTGCGCTTCCGTAATACGTTCACGCAGAACATCTATGCGGGTCTGGACATCGACGGATATCCGACTTTCCATCCGAGTGTTGCCGGTGATGACGAGATCAAGTACAGGCACGAATGGGATGGGCTCGGAACCTTGAACCGTCGTAGCCGTGCATACATGTGGCTGCAACAGTGGGATGCACTGGGTAATCCACCGAACGTGTATGACATCGTCATGGACTACTATGCGGGCAGGGTAAAGGACGATCCCAACGGTATTCAAGGCAGCCTTGAACAGTACGGCCTTGCCGATGTGGTAGCCGCTCAATGGCAGCGCGAATGCTTCAATCTCACCTTGTTCAACCGTGATGTGGTCTACGACCAGAACTTTGCCGCCAAGCGCCACTTGATCATAGATCCTACGGCTGGGCCAGGTACTTCCTTCGCCGACCCTGTACTAGGCGATGAACGCTTCACGGTGAACCCTGGCGTGCATGCGGAGATGCGGGCGGGCTCATCCATTGAGCTAAAGCCAGGTTTCCATGCGGCGTACGGTTGCGAATTTCACGCGTCCATCGATCCACTGGGATGCGATATGCAGGTGAAGACCATGACCACCGGAGGAGTCGCGGCTGAAATATTCGCTCAGCGAGGACTAGGGCTGGCCACAGAAAAGCCGATGCATCACGACAGTAAAAAGCTCGTTCGCGTGGTGACGACGCAAGATCCGGCCTCGTCGAAGCTGGGCGCGGGCATCATTGTCGAAGAGAATGGGACTTGTTCGTGGCGGCTTTTCAATAATCTGGGGCAACTGGTCGCATCCGCTAACTCCGTGAACCTGAACCCCGGCTTGAACGACTTGCAAATCGATCTTCACGACCACCCGACCGGTGCCTACATTCTGGACTTGTCGGGCGCTGGTCTGAATGTGCGTGGGCCTGTGTTCATTGGGCAGTGATCGGCAAAAACATAAAGAACAATGGCAAAGAGGATCAAGGACAACGACTGGAAGCTTGTTCCGGCACCAGAATCGAAGGATCACGTTCGCATTGATGCTGAGTACAAGCTGTTCATCGGAGGCAAATGGGTCGCTCCAAAGTCAGGCAAGTATCTCGATACGATAAACCCGAGCAGCGAACAACGACTTGCTCGAGTTGCCGAGGCCGACGCGGCCGATGTGGACGCCGCCGTAAAAGCCGCCCGCAAGGCCTACGACACCGTGTGGAGCAAGATGCCCGCCCCCGAGCGTGGCAAGTACATCTACCGCATCGCACGCTTGCTGCAAGAGAAAGCCCGCGAGTTCGCCGTGGTGGAAAGCATGGACGGCGGCAAGCCCATCCGCGAAAGCCGCGATTTTGACATTCCCGTGGCCGCGGCCCATTTCTTCTACTACGCCGGCTGGGCCGACAAGCTGCAGTACGCCTTCCCCGCGCGCAACGTATCGCCGCTCGGCGTGGCCGGGCAGATCATCCCGTGGAACTTCCCCTTGCTGATGGCCGCTTGGAAGATCGCGCCCGCACTGGCCTGCGGCAACACCGTGGTGCTGAAGCCCGCCGAGACCACCCCGCTCACCGCACTGCTGCTCGCCGAGCTGATCCAGGAAGCCGAACTGCCCGACGGCGTGGTGAACATCGTCACCGGCGCGGGGGCCACCGGCGCGGCCTTGGTGAACCACCCGGACATCAACAAGATCGCCTTCACCGGCAGCACCGCCGTGGGCAAGCTCATCCAGCGCTCCGTGGCAGGCACCGGCAAGAAGCTCACCCTGGAGCTCGGCGGCAAGGCCCCCAACATCATCTTCGCCGACGCCACCATCGACCAGGCCGTGGAGGGCATCATCAACGGCATCTACTTCAACCAGGGCCACGTGTGCTGCGCCGGCAGCCGCCTCTACGTGGAGGAAAGCGTGCATGACGAGGTGGTGCGCAAGCTGAAGCACCGCATGAAGAGCTTAGTGGTGGGCGACCCGCTGGACAAGAACACCGACATCGGCGCCATCAACAGCCGCGAGCAGCTCGGCACCATCAACAAATACATCAAGCTGGGCCAGCAGGAAGGCGCCGACATGTACCAGAGCAGCTGCGACCTGCCCGGCAAGGGCTTCTGGTGCCGCCCCACGCTCTTCACCAACGTTGCCCAAAGCGCGCGCATCACCCAGGAGGAGATCTTCGGCCCCGTGCTCGCCATCCAGACCTTCCGCACCGTGGACGAGGTGATCCAAAAGGCCAACAACACGCCCTACGGCCTCAGCGCCGGCGTGTGGACGGACAAGGGCAGCAAGATCTTCAACATGACCACCAAGCTGCGCGCCGGCGTGGTCTGGGCCAACACCTTCAACAAGTTCGACCCCACTTCACCCTTCGGCGGCTACAAGGAAAGCGGGTATGGCAGGGAAGGAGGGGTGCATGGGCTGGGGGCGTATTTGAATTTGAACTGAGTCTGTTTCGTTTGGGCGTGCCGGCGCCAAATGCGCGCCGTCGGGCTATCCGCAGTAGTCCTCGCTTCGCTGCGGGCTACTTGCTCCTATCCCTCACGCGCTTAAGCTACAACGACGACGGTACTTTCGGACAATGAGAACGCGGAAACCAAAGGAGACGGCAGAAAAGGTGGATTGGATTGTGAGGTATCGCGACGGACGAATCCTTGGCCCTATCTGCTCTGGCATGATAGTTTTCGGACTGGAGGAGTTCAAAGGCGCGTACATCATACAGCACCTCGATGAACTGGAGGCGCTATTGGACAAGAAGGATCGATGTGAGATTGGTCTCGAAGAGTTCGGCCAGGCCATGGCGCCATTCATGTTCAACGATTTATCTGATGCGATTCGGATCTGCGTGTTCTTCGAGAACTACATGAAGGCGATCTTGATGTCCGAGCGCATGATCGTTCATCAGTTCACCACTGAGCGCCTGAAGCCGTTGGGGAAAAGACAGAACAAACGGCCAATAGTGAACAGGTACTTCGTGAAGTGCCGCATTGAGCCACGTGAGGTTTCAGACCAGACTGTTGGCATGGGAATTATACTGAACAACAAGTATCAAGAGATCATCAAACTGCCCGAAGACGTCCATGCGATTGTGCGAGAGATTAATTCGAGTCGCAACGAACTGCACTTCAGGCCGAGCATTGCAGGCGAATATGGCCGGTCAACAGTCGCCGACCTTAGAAGGCTGAATGAGTTTGTTGAACCGTGGATACAGAAGGCACTGGAAGCTTCCAAAACAGCTGGGGCTTGATCTGGACAGGGTCCCCACCCGGCGTACGGCTGTGCCGAGTGCCTCCTCCATCCGGCCACCGGCCGCAACGTTGATCAGTTGCCTGCGATCATCCGGAGTGGTATCCCCGTTCACTCAAACACCTTGAAATACTCCTCGAACCGATACACCCTGCCCCATTTGCTGCCGGTCACCTTGCGCAGGATGCCAACGCGTGCGCAATAGCTCAAGTATTCGTGCTCGAGCCATTGATGCAGCATCCTTCACTGCAAGGGCCTGGCATCTTTTTCAATTTTTCGGCCGGAAAATTGAAAAGCCTTCCTCGCTTTTCAAATCCAGATCAAAAGGTCGTACTTGGCAGCCTATCGCGAAAGGCAAGGCGGATCATGCGTATGGCCCCCTTCCCGGCGCTCGGCCAAGGTCATTCAGTTAAAGGCGCATTGGCGAAGGGATCTGCCTCCATGAAGCCAACCGGGACTGCGGGTCAGGCCCGCAGTGACGCACAAAGCATGGTGCCTGCACGGCGGTGACGTACACGTCATGGCCGGCTTGACCCGCCATCGCGGCGAAGGGGGCAATGCATTCGTCCACGGTGACATTTACGGCATGGCGGGCCTGCCCAACTTGCTCTCTCCCGGGGTTCGGTTGCGCCGAGTGCCCCGGCCTCAACCCTGCATACGCGCAGGGTGCGTGCTGCCTTCGGCCTTCATCCTCGTGGAGTGGCACTGACCCAGTACCATGCGAGCAGGACCTGGTAGGAAGGATCTCGCGATCCAGTGGCACATCCGTTCACCGTAGCTGCGCATTGGGGCAAGGGCTGGTCGCGGTCCGGAGAGTACCTTTCCATCAAATCGTGTTGCCATGCGCCACCTTGGATCCCACGTACTCGCCGCTCTCCTGCTGATCGCCGGCTGCTCCGTCCCGGAACGAAAGGTGGCCGAATCCGCGACCGTCACGGCCACCAGGGGCTGCGGCCCCACGCTGGTGCATGACCGCGACTGGTACACCAGCGGAAAGGTGCAGAGGCTGTTCCCCGGCATGGACCGGGTACATCTGCCGATCAGCACTGACGCTGCGTTGCCGCAAACACGAAGAGACAGCGTGCAGCGCTACTTCGACCAGGGCCTGTTGCTGGCGTACGGCTTCAACCACGCGGAGGCCGCGCGCAGTTTCTGGCAGGCCACCCGGTTGGACAGCACCTGCGCCATGGCCTGGTGGGGTTTTGCCTACGTGCTGGGCCCCAACTACAACGCCGGTATGGAGGCGGACAGCTACGAGCGCGCGTACGCCGCCATCCGCAAAGCGCAAGCGGGGAAGACCGCTTGCACCGAGATGGAACGTGGACTGATCGACGCGATGGACTTGCGCTACACGGCCGAGCCGGTGGAGGACCGCAGCGGACTGGACAAGGCATACAGCGAAGCGATGCGCATCATGGCCGCTCGTTTTCCCGAGGATGCCGATGTGGCCACGCTGTTCGCCGAGTCGCTCATGGACATGCACCCTTGGGACCTCTGGGAGAAGAACGGCACCGCGAGACACTGGACACCGGAGATCATCGCCACCTTGGAACGTGGCATGAAGCGCTTTCCGGAACACCCGGGCGCACATCACTTGTACATCCATGCGGTGGAAGCCTCGCCCACACCGGAGCGGGGCTTGCCCAGCGCGGACTTCCTCGTGGATGCCGTGCCGATGAGCGGCCACCTCGTGCACATGCCCTCGCACATCCACATCCGCACCGGCCGCTACCACGATGGCGTACTGGCCAACCAACGGTCGGTGAGCGTGGACAGCGCCTATACCGCGAGCTGCCATGCGCAGGGCGCCTATCCCATCGTGTACTTCCCGCACAATATCCATTTCCTCAGTGCATGCGCCGTGTTCAGCGGCGAGCGTCAACTGGCGTGGCGCAGCGCACTGGACCTGCGCGATCACCTGGCACGCGACCTGATGCACCAGCCCGACTTCGCCACGCTGCAGCACTACCACGCCTTTCCGTGGATGGTGGCCGTGAAGCAAGGCATGTGGAAGGAACTGGCCGCGGAATTGGAACCGGACAGCACGCATGCCTATGCACGCGGCCTCTGGCATTTCGCCCAAGGCATGCGCCATGCCGAAGGAGGCGATGTGGGCCGGGCGCGTTCCGCCTTGTTGGCGGTGCAGGCCGCCATGGCCGATAGCGCCGTACAGCAAGTGAGCATCTGGGGCATCAACAAGGCCACGGATGTGCTGGCGGTGGCCGTGCCTCTGCTGGAAGGCACCATCATGCAGGCCGAAGGCGACCTCGCAGGAGGTATCGTCCGGATGCAACAGGCCGTGGTTGCGGAGGACGCCCTGCAGTACCAAGAGCCGCCGGATTGGAGCTTTCCGGTGCGGCATGACCTGGGTACCATGCTCTTGAAGGCCGGTCGGGCCAAGGAGGCAGAGGCCGTATACCGCGCGGATCTGATCCACTGGCCAGGGAACGGCTTCGCCCTGGAAGGGCTACGCGATGCGCTGGTAGCTCAAGGACGGAAGGCAGATGCAGAGGAATTGGCCCCAAGCATCGTGACCGCATGGGCGCACGCGGACCGGAGCGTGCGCTGATAGGCTGCGCAGTATGCACGTCATCTGATGGGCAGGGGACGTTGGTGCTCGCCATGGCCCATGATGTGGCCCTTATGGCGATCCAGTGTATCCCTGCGCGCATCCTGCAGCGTACCGATCCTCTTGCCGTTGTCCCCTTGGAGCGCTCGCAGCTCACGGCGACGATCGCCACCCGAGGCGCCAGGTAGTCCTCACCGCCGCACCACCAACCGCAGACTCCGGCTGTGGCCTTGGCTTTGTACCTTCACCAAGTACAGCCCGTCGGCGAGGTGGCTGGTGGGCAGCGTGGCCCTGTTGTTGGCCCGTATGGGCAGGGCGACCTGGTTGCCCAACAGATCGAACAGGGTGATCACCGCGCCGGAGGGCAGGCCCCCAAGTTCGGTGCGGTCCTGCGCCGGGTTGGGTGCCAACAGGATGGAAGACATGGCGGAGCCTTCGGAGGCGATCCCGCTGGTGCCGTCCTCGTAGCGCATCACCGTGGCCTTGAAGGTGTAGTTCTCGGCATCCTTGAAGCCGACGTGCGGCGTGCCCGATTGGTCCAGGGCCAGGCCGAGCGAGTTGGTCATGGGTGCAGTGAACCCGGCGTTGCCCAGGGTTTGCCAGCTGCCGTTGGCGTACTTCTTCACGGTGGTGCGCATGCCCAGGTCCGTGTCGGTATAGGCCACGTAGATGATGCCTGAACCGTCCATGGCCATGGAGACCTGGTCCGGGTCCTCGTCACCGGCAGACACGGCGGTACCCACCTGGATCCAGTCGCCGTTGTCCATCTTCTTCACCTTCGCGTGGAAGTCATCGCCCACGTCGCGGTACGCGATGTAGGGCACATCATCCGAAGCGATGCACAGGTCGGCGATGCGGGCGTTGTACAAGTTGGCCAGGCTGCCCACCAGTTCCCACGCCCCGTTCACGAAGCGGTCCACCTGGCACCCGGCTGAGTTGCCATGGTAGGCCACGTAGGGAACGCCGGTGCTGTTGAACACCAACGCGATCTGGGCCGCGTAAATGGGCGAATAGCCTTCTGCGCCGACCGGGTTCCAACTTCCGCCTTCGAACTTCTTGACCGTCACGTTGTTGGAGAAGCTATTGTCCGCGAAAGCCACATACGGCACATCGCCAGGTCCGAAGGCCAGGCTGGGCTTGGCACCACCAGCGGAGGAGGGTCCCGTGGAGCCCACCACCTCCCAGTTGTTCCCGGAGAGCTTCATTACGGTGATCTTCTGGCTGTTCGCCATGTCGCGGTACGCCACGTATGGCGTGCCCGCCGCGTTGATCGCCAGCGTCGGGTCCATCACGCCGCCTGCGGAAAAGCCCGCGTTGCCCAGGATCTGCCAGCTGCTACCGCTGTACTTCATCGCGGTGAGCTTGCTGGTATGTGCCCAATCGGAGAACACCACATACGGCAGATCATCCGTGCCGATGGCCAGCACCGGGTAGTCCACCATGTTGGTGCTGAAGGCGGGGATGCCTACGGGTTGCCACTGGGCATGGGCGGCGGGATGGCTGGCGAAGAGTGCGGCAGCCAGGGCAGTGGAGGCGTACAGAGGGTGCATGCTTATATGATTATGGCCTTGTATCGACCGGGCAAATGAAGAGGTTTCATCGGTGCGCCGAATCCGTAGATCACCGTATTTTTTACTCGGGCCGGGTAGTGCGAACAAGCTGCCAGGAGTGGTCCCGCAACCAGCACGCCATGGGCGACTGTGCTTGCGCGCGTGGTACAAGCTTTCCCACCAACCCCTTCAATCCCGACCAAACGCAATCCGCCCGCAAGGAACCAAGGCATAGTGCGTCGGAGGATCGATCGCTACGCCGAAGACCAGGGCGAGGCCATCCCCATTCGCCGTGTCGTTCGGTATGGCCCCTTCCGGGAAATATGCCGCTTTGGGTTGTTGGCCTTTGATGAAGAGTTCCCCGCGGCCGAGCCCCTTCATGCCGATCGGGGCAAACACCACGCCGATGTACAGGATCTGTGCAGCTCCGGGCGCGAGGGTTGCGTGCAACGATGTGGCGGACAGCGGGTGTGTGATCAAAAAGTCCACCGATCCCTTGATCCCGAAATCGAAGGTGTCCCGCGCGATGTCAGGAGTGATGGCGTCCGGAAAAAGGAACACATTGATGAACCGACCGGTATCCGGCAACAACGGGACAGGTGAACCGGGAAAGTCCACGGTCAATTCGGCCGGGTTGGTGGAGTTGTTCGTTACGTGGATCCTGAAAATGCGATACTCAAGGACGCTTCCGCTTGCATCGGTATAGGCTCCGCCCCGCGGCAGGTCGGTGAGCAGCGTGATATCGCCGGGAGTGATCGGACGCGAAGCATGGTGGGACCATGAGCAGCTGACCGCAACGATGAGCAGCATGATAAACCACTGTGCTTTCATCCGTAATTGATGGAGGGTGCTCTTGGAACCCAGTTGCAAGTTACCGTGCAATTGAAGCTACCGCTTCACCTCATACCGCAGCGCCACGGCTCCCGAGCTGAACTCCTCGCGGCCCACGAGTTTCAGGTCAACCAGCTTGGAAAGTCCCGCGAACAAGGTGGGTCCGTGACCAACGATGCGCGGATGCACCACCACCTGGTACTCGTCAATAAGGCCCAGTTCCGTCAAGGCCATGGCCAGTTGCACCCCGCCCACGCCGATGCCCTTGCCCGGCTGTTGTTTGAGGTGCCGAACGAAGGTGGCCAGGTCACCACGCACCATTTCGGTATTCCATTCCGCAGTGTCCACGGTGCTGGACACAAGGTATTTTTTCGCCGCATCCATCGTCCTCGCGAAGGGCTGCATCCACGGTGGCATCCAGTCCGGCCATTGCCCGCTCGGAGGCATGCGCCAGGCGCTCTCCATCAACTGATAGGTCTTCCGGCCCAGCAGCATGGCATCGGTTCCGGCGATGTACGCTTCCGCATTGCGGTGCAGGCCCTCGTCCGGGATGCCCACGGTGTGATCGTAACAGCCGTCCAACGTGACGTTGATGGAGAAGCGGAGGAGGCGCATGGCTCGGGGACCTCAGCCTTCAGAAGAGCAAGTTCAACAGCTCTTCGCGCGTCATTTGATGGTGCGCCGCGATATCGCCCAGGATGCCCGAAAGCGTTCCGACCTTGATGGGCCGGTGGTCCGGAATGGTGATGTGGTGCGTTCCATTGCGGGAAGTGGACAGACGGATGTGACTTCCGCTCTGCCTTGTCACTTCATACCCCAGCTTGACCAGCGCCTTGATCAGGTCTTTGCCCGTAAGGTCGCGCGGGATCCTCATGCGGCGATCACGATCTCCTTCACCATGTGCAGGCGGATCACCTTGGGCATCCGGTCGGGATCGAAGTGCGTGGCCACCGCATCCTTCACGTTCGCCTTCAGCTGCTCCAGATCATCGCCATCCGTGAAGATGGAATGACCCAGCGCCCGGGCTTGGTAGCCGCCTTCCGGCGACTCTTCCACGACGAAGATGATCTCCTTCATGCCCCGAAAATACGCAACCCGCTTCTTCGGCTCCCACAGCTCGATCTTGTTCCCCTCCGGGTCGTACACCCACGCGAAGCGGCCGTAGCCCTCGTGCTGCCGCCTGGGGGCCATGTTCATCGCTGGATCTGCTTGAGCAATTCTTTCATACGCCTATCCGTCAGTGTGCTCTGTTCGCTCTTGTCATAGATTGAAAGCAGGTACACCTCCTCGCGCACGGCAACCACACAGGTGATCACGCGCGCACCGCCGGACTTCCCCTTGGCTTTGGACTTGATGGCCAGGCGGATCTTGTAGCAATCGTTACCGATGGGAGTTCCCATGTGCGGATGCTTGGCAAGTTCATCACCAAGTGCGTCCATCTCCATCTTCAACGAGCGGTACTTCTTCGCGAGTCCTTTGAGTTCCTTCACGAACTCGGGGATCGGCACGACCTCAAAGCTCATCGAGCACCTCTTTCAGCGTCTTGAGCTTCCGCTTGCCAGCGATATGCTCATCCATCTCTTTGAACGCCTGGGTGAGCCCCTTCACAAACTTCTTCTCATTCGGCGTCATCGGCTTGATGGCCTTGGCACGGCCGGTGGCAACGGGCTTGGACTTGCGGGTTACCGCGCGCTTTGCTTTTTCGGGGCCGCGCCGAACCTCCACACCCTCTATTTCGTGCAGGATGTCCGTAACCAGCTTCTCCTTGCTCGGATCCGTGATGCTCACATACAGCAGCCTCATGATGAGGCTAAGATACGGCACCAGGTGCGGTGCATCGGGTTTCAACGGATACAACCCGTTACTCCGGTTCCCACAATTCAATCTTGTTCCCCTCCGGATCATACACCCACGCGAAGCGGCCGTAGCCCTCATCCTGCCGTTTGGGGTCGATGCGCACCCCGGCGCCCTCAAGCTTCTTCAGTAGGCTGTCCAGGTCCTGCACGCGCAAGTTCAGCATGAATTGCTGCTTGGCATCGAAGTAGTCGCTGTCGCGCCTGAAGGGCGAGAACACCGTGGGCCCGGCATCCTGTTGCCAGATCCAGCCGTTGTCCTGGTCGTTGATGCCGAAGTGGTCGTTGTACCACTTGGCCAATGCCTTGGGATCGTTGGCGCGGAAGAAGAATCCGCCAATGCCGGTGACGTGTCGGGCCATGGTGTAGTGTTCGTGAGCACCAAGTTAGCCCGTATTACTTTGGTCGTATGCAACCCCGCATCTCCTTCGTCACCCTCGGCGTCGCCGACCTGGATCGCTCCAGGCGCTTCTACAACGAGGTGCTGGGCTGGACACCTTTTCAGGACAATGGCGGCATCGTCATGTACAAGCTCAATGGCATGGTGCTTTCACTCTTTCCGCAGCACGAACTGATGGAGGATGCACAGGTGAAGGATGAGGCCAATGGCTCGCGCTTCACCCTGGCGCAATGTCTCCGCTCACCCGAAGAGGTCGACGCGCTCTTCGCCGAGCTCACGAAGAAGAAGGTGATCATCACGAAGAAACCGCGGCAGGTCTTCTGGGGCGGCTACAGCGGCTACTTCGCCGATCCCGACGGGCACCTGTGGGAGGTGGCGCACAACCCGTTCCTGGAGATGGATGGCGCCGGGAATGTACAGGGCTTAAAAGCCGGGTAGTGTAGGGACCTATGCCCGCCGCTCCTCGTGCTCCGGGCAGTCCACCCGGTGCGTTTCCGGGGTGAGGCGCGTATGCAACAAGTCGCAGTAAGGTTGGTCCTTCCGGGTGGTGTAGTGCTGGCAGGTGGCGCACATCCGCTCCACCTGTATGAGGCCCTGGCGGCGGGCGGCGTCAAGTAGCTGGTACAGCAGGTTGAACAGGGAGTCCCGTTCCCTGGATTCCAACGTGGCCAAGAGTGGAAGCAGGGCGTCGAGGTGGCTGGCGGCCTTCAGCGCCGTTTTGCGCCCGGCGGCAGTGGGAATGAGATCACGTACGCGGCCGTCCACCGGGCTGGTCGTTTGTTTGATCAAGCCCTTTTGCTCCATGCCGCGCAGCGCCACGCTCACCGTGGGCTTGGTCAGGTGGAAATGGCGCGCCAAGCTGGCGGCGGTCAGCGGTGGGTGCCCGTGCAGGTAGGAAAGCAATTGCACTTGCAGCGGGCTTAGCCCGAGCGCCGCACCCGTGTCCCAGGTCAAGTTGCGCATCAGCTCGCCCAAGCGTTCCAAGGCCGAAACGATGCGTGCATCGCGGTGGGCTGCCTGTGAGGCAGGGTGCAGGGCGGGACCGGTGGCGGGGTGCTGGCTGATGGCGAAAGGTATGAAGACGGGGAATTCGGGAGCCGGCACATCCTTCGCCGGCTCCCTTCACGATCAGAATTCCCCGCCTTTCACGTAGGGTTGGCACCACAAGGTCACGGTGAGCGTAACGGCCTTGAACCAAGCCGCGTGCATATTGTCCACATCGCCGGCGCTGTGGCCTTTCTTCGCCAGAAAGTCCTTGATGGTGGCGGTGATGGGGAAGATGAAGGCCACCAGGTAGCGCATGTGGATGATGGGTACGGCCTGCACACCGTCCGTTTGGTTCTTCTTGGTGCTGTGGTGGCGCAGTGCCACCTCGTGCTGGTAGTTCAGCCAGGCTTGGTCGTACGGCTTTTCGCAGAGGTCCAGGATCCACTGCGCGAAACGCGCGCGCACGGCCGCCAGATAACCGGCATCCGGGGTGCCGTTATGCGTGAAGTAGTGCACCAAGTGCGGGTGCGAGCCCACGAAGCCGTACCACAGGTCCAGCACGGCATCGGTCTGGTCGCGCAGCACGTCGGCGGCCATGCGCAGGTAGCGTTCGTCCTCCGGGCCGAAGAGCACCGTGGCCTTCAGCGCATTGAGGTCGTTCATGGTCACCGGCGAGGGGCCGGCTTGCCCGTATGTGTATCCTTGGATGGTTGCCATGTTGAAGGGATGTTGGTTGAACAGGCCAAATATAGTAAGTAATACAAACTAAAAATGGCCACGGAAGGCCCGCACCCGCCGAACTGGCGTTGGCGCCTTGCCGGAATGTGACGTGTGTCATGGACGCCCGTCCGCAGGCGCCCTAAGTTGGCCGCCAAAGAACCATGCCCATGAAGCACGCCTACCCCGTGGCGGTCGTTTGCGCCGGTCTGCTGGCCGGGCCCCTGCTGGCCCAAAATCCCTTGGCGATACCGCCCATCCTGGTGCAGGATACTTTCGACCTTACCGTGGCGCCGGCCACCCGTGAGTTTTATCCCGGCAAGATCACCAATACATACGGCATCAACGCGCCATACCTGGGCCCCACGTTGATCCTGCAGAAAGGTGATACCGCGCATTTCCGCGTGCACAACCAGCTAAGCGAGATCACCACCATGCACTGGAACGGCATGGAGGTACCGCCCGAGTTCGACGGCAGCCCGCCGCGCGAGATCCTGCCGGGTGAAACCTGGCATGTGAAGTACAAGGTGATCGACAAGGCCAGTGTGTACGTGTACCACCCGCATACCATGGACCTGATCGGGCCGCAAGTGGGCAAGGGAGCCGCTGGTCTGATCATCGTGCAGGATGATGAGGAAGCGCAACTGCCGTTGCCGCGCACCTACGGCGTGGACGACTTTCCCGTGGCGGTGCAGGACAAGCGCTTCAGCCCGGCAGGGCAGTTCATCTTCGGGCCCTATGGCGATTCGATCCTGGTGAACGGCACACCGGACCCCTTCCTCGAGGCCCCTGCGCAAGTGGTGCGCCTGCGGCTGTTGAACGCGAGCACCGCGCGCTACTATGTGTTCGGATTCGAGGACAACACCCCCTTCCACGTGATCGCCGGCGAAGGCGGCCTGATGGCCGCGCCACAAACCATGGACCGCCTGATGCTCGCCAGCGGCGAACGGGTGGAACTATTGCTGGACTTGGGCGGCATGGAAGGCGACAGCCTGCTGCTGATGAGCTACGGCAGCGAGCTGCCCGGCACTATCCCCGGCGCCAACAACCTGCTCTGGGAACAGAGCATCCTCAACGGGGTGGACTTCCCCATCCTGCGCATCCGAGTGGGTCCGCCCTCTGCGGACCCGGTGATGGAGATCCCCGCAGCCCTGGCAAACGTTCAACCTTACCCGGAATCCTCTGCCGCACGTACCCGTGTGAAGGAGATCACCGGCATGGGCATGGTGGGCGGCATGGGCGCCTTCATGATCAACGGCGAAGGCTGGGACATGGAAACGATCAACGATACGGTGATGCTGGGCGATACCGAGATCTGGACCTACATCAACCATTCCAACATGGCTCACCCCATGACCATGCATGGCGGCTCATTCTATATCCTCGACCGCAACGGGGAAGCTCCCGCCCCGTGGGAACAGGCCCCCAAATCCGTGGTGCACGTGGGCGTGGACGACACGGTGCGGGTGATCATGCGCTTCGCCGAGTACACCACCGATGGTTGGCCCCTGATGTACCACTGCCACAACCTGGCCCACATCAACCACATGATGTGGCAGTTCATTGTGGTGGACCCGGTCATGGATGTACCGCAAGTCCCATCCCTTGGCCAAGTACGGGTGCACCCTGTTCCGTCGTCCTCCACGGTGGCCTACGATGCACCGTTCCCGGTGATGCGGATCACCGTGATGGACATGCTGGGCAGGGAGCTGATGGTGGAGGCCGGACCGGCAAGCCCCAAGTCCTTCCTGGACATCGGGAGCCTTCCGCCGGGCAGCTACATCGTGCGTTTCGATGGCTTGGGCCGCAGCGCCACAGCCCGCATCGTGCGGGAGTAGCGGCAGGAGCGGAGCCCCTGGAGAGCGGCGCTTACCTTTGGCTACGCACCCAGGTATTCCATGAGCAAGACCATCAGCAAGTCCGCAGTAGCAAAGCCTACGTTCAAGAGCAACGGGCATGCGGGCCCCAATACGGCGAAAACTGCGCGCCTGCCCGTGATGAAGACCTACAAGATCTACATCGGCGGCAAGTTCCCGCGCACCGAGAGCGGCCGGTATTATCAGCCTTCAGGTGCCGACGGAAAGCCCTTGGCCAATGTGTGCCGCAGCAGCCGTAAGGACGTGCGCGAAGCCGTGGTGGCTGCGCGCAAAGCCTTCGGCGATTGGGGCAACCGCAGTGCCTTCAATCGCGGGCAGGTCCTCTACCGCATCGGCGAAATGCTGGAGGGGCGCAGCGCACAGTTCGTGCATGAGCTCAAGTTGCACGGCGTTTCCCACGCTGCGGCGGAGGCCGAGGTGGCCACGGCCATCGACCGTTGGATCTACTACGCCGGCTGGTGCGACAAATACCAGGCGGTGTTCAGCAGCGTGAACCCGGTGAACACCTCGCACTTCAACTTCAGCGTGCTGGAACCCACCGGCGTGGCGGGCATGCTGGCCCCCAAGGACAGCGGGCTGTTGGGCCTCATCAGCCTGATCGCCCCGGTGATCGCGGGGGGCAGCACCTGCGTGGCGGTTGCCAGCGAAAGCATGCCATTGCCGGCCGTCACCTTTACCGAGGTCCTCGCCACCAGCGACCTGCCCGGCGGCGTGGTGAACCTGCTCACCGGCCTGCGCAGTGAACTGCTCAAGCCGCTGGTGACGCACATGGACGTGAATGCCGTGCTGTGCGCGGAGCCTTCCGCCGAAGAGCGCAGACTGCTGGACACGGAAGCCGCTGCCAACATGAAGCGCGTGGTGGTGCCCAAAGTGAAGAACTGGGCCACTGCCGAAGGTCAAAGCCCGTACTTCATCTTGGACACGCAGGAAGTGAAGACCACCTGGCACCCGATCGAGCGCGGACAGGGCGGAGGTGGGGGGTATTGAGCTGTGCGTGAAGATCAAAATTTTGCACAGGGCACCACCCTCCTTCGGGCCATCGATTTTTTCTTGCGCTTGTCCGCGAACTCATAGATGGTGGTGATCTCGTGTGCGCCGCCACTGTTGATCGCCAGGCGCGAGATGGTGATGTCATAGCTGTAACCGAAGCGCCAGTCACCCTTCTTGAAGCCGGCGACCAGGGCGATGGCATCGTTGTTCTGGTACCCCGGACGGTATGCCTTCAGCGGCAGGCCCCGGTACCATACGCCGCCGAAGATGGGATCGCGTTCGTAGTAGGCGCCGATGTCCAACTGGTCGAACTTGCCTTGTGCCCGATAGTTGAAGGCCGCCACGATGGATTGCGGGTCCTTGCGCACCATGCCGCCCGTGCGGAGCTTGAACCGATAGCCGCCGTGCATGTTCAATTGGCGGGGAAGCAGGGATTCATCTTCCAGCAGAAGCGACTGGTTGGGCTCGTTCAGGTGCTGCACCGACAGGCCGAACCAGAGCTGCGGCGTGAACAGCAGCAAGCCCGAGCCAAGGTCCGCATAGCCCACCTTGGTGCCGTCGAAGTGCGCGTAGGTGGAGAGGTCGCCCCCGCGGGATAGCTGGTCGTTGAACACCAGCTTGGAGTAATCCACCGACCTGCTGACATAGCCGAACTGCATGGCCGGGCGCAGGTAAACCTTGTGCTTGAGGCGGATCTCGTAGGCGTACTGGAGCGCGAATTTGGTGGAGCTCAACGCACCGCTGCCCGCTTGGTCGCGCGTGGCGATCACACCGATGCCGCTGTTCAGGCTGCCCAGGTACTGGTCGGCGGCAAAGTTGAAGCTCACGAATGCGCCCGGTATGGCCGGCCACTGGTCGCGGAACTGCAGGGCGAAGCGGTTCTGCACCGTAGTGCCCGCGAAGGCAGGGCTGAGGTAGGTGGGCGTGGCGTAGAACTGCGTGAAATGAGGGTCTTGTGCCCGGGTCCGGGCCGCAACGCCGATCGCCAGCGCAAGGAGAATGCCGTATCGCGCGTTCATCGTTCAATGTTGCGGCAGGTTGCCGGCGGTGTTGTTGCCTTGGGCCATGGGTACGTCCAGCAGCACGGTGCCGCTCATGTCTTCATCGCCGGCCAGCAGGTCGTGCTCCCAGGTCTCAAAACCCGCAGCGGTCACTTCCATGTGGTATGCCTGGCCGGGCTTCACGGCCATCACATAGCGCCCTGTGCGGCCGTTGGTGTTGTAGATCCCGAAAATGGCGCCGTCCTCGGCGGCGGTCAGGATGATCCTGGCCTTCACCGGTTCCTCGTTCGCATCGGTCACTACGCCCTGCACCAGCAGGTATTCCACTTGGCTTTCCGGGAATACCACTTCGTGGATGTCCTGGCCGCCAAGGCCACCGTCGCGGCTGGAGCTGAAGTATCCGGTGCGGCCGTCCTGGCCCAGGCAGAAGTAAATGTCGTCGTTCACCGTGTTCAGCGGGCAGCCCATGTTCACCGGCTCATCCCATTGGTTCATGTCGGGGTCAAGCAGTGCGGCTTTGAAGATGTCGAACCCGCCCATGGTGTTGTGGCCGTTGCTGCTGAAGAAGAGCGTGGTGCCGTCGCTGTGCAGGAAGGGCGCATCCTCGTCGAAGGGAGTGTTCACCTTGGGGCCCAGGTTCAGCGGTTCGCTCCACTGGCCGTTGGGCAGGCGGCGGATGCGGTACAGGTCGCGCCCCCCGAAACCGCCGTCACGGTCGCTGGTGAAGTAGATCTCGGAGCCGTCCGGCGAGATGGTGGCGCTGGGTTCGTGCGCCTTGCTGTTGATCTTGTCGGTCATCCGTTCCGGCTCGCCCCAGCTGCCTTGGGCGCGCTGGGTGAGGTACAGGTCGCCCATGGGCACCTCATCGCTGGCGCGGTAAATGACCATTTCATTCCCGTCGGGGCTGAGGCCCACGGTGGCATCCTGCATCGCGGAGTTCACCGGGGCCTGCAGGTTGGTGGCGGTGCCCCAGATCTCGTCCCGCTTGCTGGCCGTGTAGATGTCCTCATAGTACTGGCCGTCACCGTCCTTCAGCCCGCCCATGCTCCCCGGCCTGCGGCTGGTGAAGTACAAGGTGTTGCCATCGGCGGTGATCAGCGGGCAATAGTCGTGCTGGGGCGAATTGATGGCCGCCCCCAGGTTGCGGATGCGCAGGTGCAGCGGTTTGGCGGAGAGCTCCAGCGCATTGTTGGCGATCTCGACCTGCCGGGCGGTGAGGGCATCGGAAACTTCCCTGCCGCGATGCTCACGGTACTGTGCCAGCAGGCCGATCTCCTCGCTGAACCGCTGCTGGCGGTGGCGCGCCAAGGCCAGTTGGAAGATCGCCTCCACGCTGCCATGGCGCACGGCCGCTTCGTAGTGCGCCGCCGCCAGTTGCTGCTTGCCGGGCAGGTGTTCCTCGCACAGGGCGATGCCGAAGAGCACTTCGGCAAAGGTGGTGTCCACGCCCGCCAAACGTTTGTAGATGCGGTGCGCCTCGTTCCATTGCCCGGACTCCAGCAACAGGCGCGCCTCGTCCAGCATGTTGTACTGCGAGCGGTTGTAGCCTTGTTGGGCCTGTACCCCGGCGCAGAGCACCATGCCTGCCAGTATGCTGGCCAACTTTTCCTTCCTCATCATCGCAGCAGGGTCAGGTCTCCGGTCAATCGCTTTTCTTCACCGCTTACAAACCGCGCATAGGCTTTCCACACATACACATCCTGCTTGGACAGTTGCCCGCGGTAGTACCCGTCCCAGCCGATGTCAATGTCCTCCGTAACGAACAGCAATTCACCCCACCGGTTGAACACTTGCAGCTTGTAGGCCACCACGCCCGAGCTCATCGGGTGGAAGATGGCGTTGTCGAAGCTGTTGGGGTCGTATACGCCGTCCGTGGGGCCGTTGTTACCCGGGGTGAATGCGTTGGGGAACACGATGTCGCCACCGGCCAAGGCCGTCACTACGCCGGCCACGGCAAAGGTGTCCGGGCAGTTCCACTGGTTGTTGGCAATGAGCGACACGCTGTAGTCGCCAGGCGTTTGGTAGTAGTGCACCGGGGAGACATCGTTGCTGAACGTGCCGTCGCCGAAGTCCCAAACGAAGCTGGTGGCGTTGCTGCTGAGGTTGTAGGTGAACAGGGGTTGGGCGGGAACCACCACGGTGCTGGGCTGTGCCGTGAAGTACGCCACGGAGGAAGGATGCACCACCACGGAATCCACCTTCACCGCCGTGTTCACGCCCCCGTTCTGCCCGAACACGGTGAGCGTCACCGTGTAGGTGCCGGGGCTGTAATATTCATGCACGGGGTTCTCCGCGATGCTGGTGCCGCCATCACCGAACTGCCATTGGTAGCCCGCGCCCAGCAAGGAGGTGTTGGTGAAGGGCACCGTGAGCGGGGCGCAGCCAATGCCGCTGCCGATGAACGATGCCGTGGGCAGCGGCGGGGAGATCACGATCTGTTGGCTGGCCGTATCCTGGCAGATGCCGGTGCTCACCACCAAGGTGATGTTGTAGTTCCCCCAGGTGCCGTAGGTGTACGGTCCGGGATCTTCCTGCGTGCTGCCGTTGCCGTCGCCCATGCTCCAAGCATAGCTCCACTGCCCGTCCGCCGTGGTGTTGGTGATGGTCACCGTGGCATCGGGGAAGGTTTGGCTGAAGGGCGTGGCCAGGAAGGCCGCCGAAGGCAGCGGGTGGATGATGATGGAATGCTGCACGGTATCGGTGCAGCCGTATGCCGAAGTCGCCACCAGTTCCACCGTGAAGGTGGTGTCCGTGTTGCCCGTGTTGAGGTATGTATGGTTGACGTTGGTGCCCACCAAGGTCACGCCGTCACCCATGGCCCACAGCACTTGTACGGCGGTGGGGCTTTCCGCCACCAGGTTGAGCACTGCGGGTGAGCAGGCTTCGGCGGGCAGCTGGAACGTGGCGTTGATCTCCGGGTAGACCGTTACCGGTACGGTGGTCGTATCCGTGCAACCGAACGCGGAGCTGGCGGTGAGCTGCACCGGGTAGGTGACCGGGCCGGGCCCCGTGTTGGTGAAGGTGTGGGACACGTTGCCCGGGGCCGTGTTCTGGAAGGTGCCGTCGCCGAAGAGCCAGGCCGAACCGGCCGATCCGATGGTGAAGTCCTGGAAGCTGATGGCCGCCGGGGCGCAACCGGTGCTGGGCGTGGCGGTGAATTGTGCGATGGGCGCCGGATGGATGCGCACCGTGGCCAGGGCCGTATCGCTGCAGCCGTATGAGTTGGTCACCACCAGCGAGGAGTGGAACAGCGTATCGGCCAACCCGCTGTGGTTGTAGGTGTGCACGGGGTTGGGCGCCGTACTGGCGCTGCCGTCGCCGAACAGCCAGAGGTAGCTGCTGGCCCCGCTGCTCAGGTTCACGAAGTGGGGGTTCATCGGTGAGCAGCCCGCGCTGTCCGCAACGTAGGCAGCGGTCACCAGCGGGTACACTTCCACCATGCTGTTGGCCGTGCTGGTGCAGCCTTGCGCAGAAGTGGCTGCGAGCGTCACGTTGAAGAAGTTGGCGCCCGGCCCCGAGAAATTGTGCCAGGCATGGCTGTGCACTGCGGCCGTGGTGTCCGAGGTTTGGCCATCGCCATACGCCCATTGGAACTCCGTGGCGCCGGATGAGGTGTTGGTGATGTCGGCGGTCAGCGGGTGGCAACCACTGATGCTGCCAATGGAGAATTGGGCCACCGGGGCGGGGTGCACGGTGATGGATCCCGTGGTGCTGTCCGTGCAGCCGAAGGCGTTGCTGGCGATGAGCTTCACGGGGAAGTGCAGCGTGCTGTCGGTGGTGTTGATGTAGGTGTGCTGCGGGGTGGGGCCGCTGCCGGTGCTGCCATCGCCGAAGTACCATTGATAGGTGATGGCGCCGATCACCGAGGGGAATGTGACGGTGAGGGGCGTGCAGCCGCTGTCCGGTTGCGCGGTGAAGGTGAACGACGGCGCCGGGTACACCACGATGCTCTGCTGCATGGTGTGGCTGCAGCCGGCCCAGTTGCTCACGGTCAATGATACCACCATGGTCTGCAGCACCCCGCTGGTATTGCTGAAGCTGTGCACGGGGTTGGTGTCCGTGCTGGTGGTGCCGTCGCCGAAATCCCAGAGGTAGGTCGTTCCGCCCGTGCTGTTGTTGGTGAACTGCACGGGGAGCGGCGCGCATCCGGGCTGGGCATCATGCGTGAACATGGCCAGCACGTTGGGGGCCACCGTGATCACCGCCGTCGCGCTGTCGCTGCAGCCCGACGGTGTGCTGGCCACCAGCAATGCGGTGTAGGTGCTGTCCGCATTCCCGGGGTTCATGTAGGTGTGCGCGGGGTTGGGTGCATTGTCCACGCCTCCGTCGCCGAATTGCCAGATGTAGTTCGTGGCGCCGGTGGTGGTGTTGGTGAATGCGGTGTTCAGCGGCGAACAACCCGTGGCCGGCGCGGCACTGATGGCGGCAACCGGCTTGGGCTCCACCGTGATGGCCGTTGTTCCCGTGCCCGAACAGTAAGGCGTGGTGGCGGTGAGCGTCACCGTGTAGGTGTTGGCCGCCGCATAGAGGTGCTGCGGAGCCTGCACGATATCCGTGTTGCCGTCCCCAAAATCCCAAAGCCATTGTACGATGGGGTTGCCCGGCGGCGTGATGGTCAGGTCCGCAAACTGGGCGGGCAGGCCCTCGCACACGCCTTGGGCGCCGATCACCGGTAGGGGCACCTCGTACACGTGCACGGTGTCGGTGGCGACGTTGTCGCAGCCCAGGTTGTTGGTTGCCGTGAGGGTGATCACATAGGTTCCGGTGGATGCATAGGTGTGCGGAGGCGGGTCGAACTGGGTGTCCGTGTTTCCGTCCCCGAAATCCCACAGGTAGCTGACCGCGTTGGTGCTCGTATTGGTGGGGTCGGTGGTCAGGCTGGTGCAGGCAGCATGTTGGTCCAGCGTGAACTGGGCCGTGGGGCTGGGCAGCACCTGTATGGGCACCATGGCGGTATCGGCGCATCCGGCGGTGGCCCCTTGGATGCTGGCGGTGAATTCCACGTTGTAGGTGCCGGGAGTGGGGAAGGTGCGGATGCGGTTGCCGGGCCCGGTGGTCTGGAAGCCGTTGCCATTGTCAAAGTTCCACTCGAAGTGGTTCGCGCCGCCGGCCATGCTGGGGGTGAACACCACGGTGTCGCCGGCACAGACCGGGTTGGGGTTGGCCGTTACGCCAACGGCCGGGGGCGGCACGATGTTGATGGTGATGTATGCCGTGTCTACCCCGCAGTAGTTGCTGTCCAGCAGCATCACGCTGTAGCTGCCGATGCCCGGGTAGGAAAGGGTGTGCGGGAAGGTAGGAGGCCATGGGGTCCAAGGAATGATGGAGTCCTGGCCGGTGCCCCAGTAGTTGCCGAAGTTCCAGTATTCGTAGCGCTGGAAGATGTTGCCTTGGGTGAGGCAGTTGCGGTCGGTGGTGTTCAAATAGGTCACCTGGTTGTCCGGCCAGCAGAGCAGCGTGGCGCTGGGCGAGATGTGGGCCGAGTCGATGTCCCAGATGCGGATGGGGTTGAACGTGGCGATGCTGGCGCCTCCTTGCAAGGTGTTGCACAGGTTCTCCGCGCTGAGCCGCACCGTTGTTTCGCAGCTCACCGTGCCGGGCAGGTACATGTGGGTGAGCGTTTGGCCGAAGTTGGTGTAGTCGTAGGTGGTCCAACCCGTGCCGTCGCCGAAGTTCCACCGGAACACGGTGTTGGGCGAGGTGTTGGTGCTGCTGTTGATGAAGTCCACCGACTGCGGGGCGCACACTTGGGTGAGGCCCCCGATGGGGATCTGGATCGAGGCGCTGGTGCTCTGCTCCATGGTCACCGTGCCGGTGATCACGCAGGCACTGGTGATCTCCGTGAAGGTCACCGTGTAGGTGGCCACGGCTGCAGGGTAGATGTGGGTCACCGTTTGGGGTGGCACTAGGCTGGCGCCGCTGATCGTGGGGCTGCCGTCACCCCAGTCGATGGTGTAGGCACCAGTGGGGGTGGGAGAGGCGATCACCAGGGTGAAGTTGCCTCCCGAACAGCTGATCCATGTGGGTGCACCGCTGGGCACCCCGTCGCTGTTGAACAATTCCGGGCACTGGGCGCCGGCAAACACCGGCAGCAGTCCGGCGGTGGCCAGCAACAGGTTCTTCCAACGGGCCGTGCGGTGCGATCTCATCGGCCTTCTCTACGAGCAAATTCCCGGCTTGGATACCTGGGGCCAGGGCATGATCCGACCAAAACGGGACGGAAGCCTGCGGAAGCTGCTTTCCGCCGGACGGCCGTAGTCCCGCTTCCGATGAACCCTGGCCCCCTTCAGGCCGTACGAAGGCCACGAATGCAATGGATGAACTTGAATTATGGAACACGTTGACCTCTGTGTGATCGGTGGCGGCCCCAGCGGATACGCCGCTGCCATGCGTGCCTTGGACCTGGGCAAGCGGGTGGCCTTGGTCGAACGCGACCGCATCGGTGGCACGGGCATCTACAATGGTGCCTTGGCGTCCAAAACCTTGTGGGAATTGAGCCAACGCGTGGCCTCGGCCAACGAAGTATTGCTCGGCCGCGGACGGGAACCCTTCCGCCTTTCGTGGGAAGAGGTGATGAAGACGCTCAACGAGGCCCAGTTCGAACGCAAGTACCTCCATGCCTGCCATATGCAGATGATGGCCGTGAAGCCGGGAACGCAGGGCGGCGGGTTCAAACACCTGCGAGGCAATGCCACCTTCACCGCTTCGCATGAGGTGGAGATCCGGCGGGAAGGCCGCGCCTCGTCACTTACCGCCGATCAGTTCATCATCGCTACCGGCAGCCGCCCGCGCAACCTGCCGGGGTTGCCCAAGGATGAGCGCAGGATCCTGACCAGTGACGGCATCTTCGGCATTGCTGCTTTCCCCAAGAGCATTGTGATCATCGGTGCGGGGGTGGTGGGCTGCGAGTTCGCCACCATCTTCAGCAATTTCGGCTGTACCAAGGTGCACCTGATCGACCGCGCCCCGCGGATCCTGCCTTTCGAGGATGAGGACGTTTCAGAGCTGGTGGCACGCAACCTCGAGCGCAGGGGGGTGGTGATCCACCGACAAGCCCGTCTGGAACACATCGCGGCAGAGCCCGATGCCGTGCGCTACCGGTTGCGCTACGAACATGGCGGCAGCGAGGAGGTGGCCGTGGAGCAGGCGCTGGTTTCCGTGGGCCGCGTGCCCAATTTGGAGGGGCTGGGCCTGGACCTGGCCGGAGTGGAGCGTGATGACAATGGTCTGGTCGTGCTCAATGGAACGGCTTCATCACAGCCGCACATTCACGTGGTGGGCGACGCCATGGGCAGCAACATGCTGGTGAACATCGGCGAACAGGAAGGGCGCCATGCCGTGGAGCGGATCTGCGGCGTGCATGATCAACCGCTCAGCCATGCCAACGCCAGCACCATCATGTTCCTCGACCCCGAGGTGGCCGGCGTAGGCCTCAACGAACAGGATTGCCGCAAGCGCGGCATCGCCCACCGCACCGCGCGCATCGATTACAGCTGCCTCGCCAGGGCCATTGCCATGCGCCGCACCAAGGGCTTCTTCAAGCTCATCGTCACCGATGATGACCACATGACGGTGCTGGGCATGCGTGCCGTGGGCGAGCATGCCAGCAGCGCCATCCAGGCCGTGGCCCTGATGATCAGCACGGGAATGGGCATCGCCGAATTGGCCGGCCTCATGCACCCGCATCCCAGCCTCACTGAAGGGGTGCAGGAATGCGCCCGCATGCTCATGGGCACCAGCATCTTCAAGCCCGAAGTGCTCAACGACCGCATGCGCTGCACCTCCTGGAAACCGGAAGCCGCCGTGAGGGCCGCTTGATCCTGGAGCCTGCAGGAACCTTCGCACCAGCACGCCGCAAGGGCTCGTGCTTCCTACAGCTGCGGAGGGCCCGGATCCTGGAATGCCGGGTTGTTCAGGAATTCCTCGTCGGTGAGCGCCTGGAGGAACGCCTTGATCTGTGCGCGCTTCGCCGGATCAAGCCCCAGCTCCATGTCCGGGTCGGTGAATTTCATGAACGGGTCCACCGTGGCCGATGGGTGGCCGCCGCTGTTGTAGTGGTCCAGCACCTCATCAATGGTGGCAAAGCGCCCGTCGTGCATGTACGGCGCCGTGGCCATGATGTTGCGCAGCGTGGGTGTCTTGAACCGGCCGAGATCCGCCGCGTTGCCCGTTACCCCGGCGCGACCGGCGTCCGCAGGCACCGCGTCCAGCCCGTTGTTGTGGAATTGCTCATCGGTGAACAGCCCGGCATCGGCCGTGTGGCAATGGAAGCAGTCCGCACCGCCCTGCCCGATCACCGGGGTGCTGCCCGCCACGGGAATGAGCTGGCCCGGAGCGCCGCCTTCCAAATTGAACAACGTGTAGCCCGCCTGGGCATCCGCGCTGATCGTGCCTTCGCCACGCCGGAATTTGTCGAACGGACTGTTGCCGCTGATCAGCGTGCGCATGTACTGGGCCAGCGCCTTCGCCACCAGCAGCGAATCGATCTGGTCCGTGCCGAACGCCCGCTTGAACAAGGCGGGATATACGGCATCCGCTTGGAGCTCGGCCATTACGTTGGGCCAGGTGTCGTGCATTTCGATCGGGTTGGTCACCGGCTCCAGGGCTTGTTGTTCCAAGCTGCTGGCGCGGCCGTCCCAGAAGAAGAACTGGCCATAGCCTGCATTGATCAGCGGCATGGCGCTGCGCGTGCCCGCGATGCTGTCGATCCCTTTGCTTACGGCCTTGCCGTCGCTGAAGGCCAGGGCCGGTTTGTGGCAACTGGCGCAGCTCATGCCGTTGTCGCCGCTCAGGCGTTCCTCGAAGAACAGGAAGCGCCCCAGCCGCACGCCTTCCTCCGTGAGCGGGTTGTCCGCCGGCTGGGCCATGGGCGGCAAGTTGGCGGGGATGTTCAAGGTATAGGGTGAAGGCCCGCCGGTCTGCGGCACCGGTTCGTCCGGTTCTTCCCGGCGACAGCCGGCCACCAACGCCATGGCGCCAACGAGCAATAGGATGATGCGGATCGGGCGGCTCATGGCACGCGGTCCAAGGGGCTTTCGTCGTTCAGCGATCGCAGGAAAGCTGCCAGGTCCTGCTGCTCCCCGCTCGTGAGGTTCAACGGGATGACGAGCGGATCCTTGTTCGGGTGGTCCGCACCGCCGCTGTTGAAGTGTTGGATCACCTCCTCCAGCGTGGCCAGGCTGCCGTTGTGCATGTACGGCGCCGTGAGGGCGACGTTGCGCAGGGTGGGCGTCTTGAACTTGCCGTGGTCGGCCGGGTCCAGCGTGATGCGCTCGCGCCCATTGTCTTCCGCTTGGGGCGCGCTGGCCCCCACGTTGTGGAAGCCGTGGTCGCTGAGGTCGAAGCCGCCGTGGCAGGACGTGCAGTTGCCTGCACCGCTGAACACCTGCAGCCCGCGTTTTTCTGCGGCGTTCAGCGCGTTGGTATCGCCCAGCAGGTGGCGGTCGTAGCGCGAGGTGCCACCGATCAGGGTGCGTTCGTAGTTGGCAATGGAACGCGTGAGCACGTACAGGTCGAAAGGCCGCCCGTAGGCGCGCAGGCTCAAGGCGGACACGGTGGGGTCATCACGCAGCAGGTCCACCACCTGTTGCGGGCCGGCGTTCATTTCGGCCTCGTCGAACAAGGGGTTGAGCACCTGTTGTTCCAAGGTGGGCGCACCCCCGTCGCGGTTCAGTAGCGGATGGTAGGCCACGTTGGCCAAGGTGGGTGCATTGCGCAGGCCCAGGCGGCCCTGCACGCCGGCGCTCAACGCTACCGTATCGCTGAAGGCCTGGCCCGGCAGGTGGCAACTGCCGCAGGATATGCCGCGGCCCAAGGAGAGCCGCTGGTCGAAGAACAAGGCCTTGCCCAACTGTACGCTCGCCAAGGTGAGCGGATTGTCCGCGCGCTGCGGCGGTGCAGGCCAGCCTGCGGGAACCACCGGAACGAACAGGGCTTCTTCCGGCCGCGCCATGTCGGCATCCTTGCTGCACGCGCCCAGCAGCAGCAAGCCCAGAACGATGGATGCGCCCCGGAACCGCTTCATTCCGCTTCAGCCGTGAAAGCCTTTGCCTGCAGGTCCACCAACTGCAGTGGTATGGCCAGTTCGTTCACGTCGCCGTGCCACACCGCACCTTGCGAGAGGTGGAGCACATCGGTGCCATCGGTGAAGTAGCGCGCAAGGTCCACGGTGATGGCCAAATGGGCGGTGTCAACCGCAGGCATGGTCAGCAGCACCGGCAAGGTGCGCGCTCGGTAGCAGGTGTCCAGCCCGGTATGCAGGTCGAAAACGAAGGGTGGCACGCCAACGCCTGTGGAGTTGCTGTCCCACTTGCCGCTAAAGATCGTGAAGCGGTACTGCGAGGCCCAGTTCCAGTACATGCCGCTGTTGTTGCCGGTGGGCGCGTTCGGTGGGATGGTGGCCAGGTCGCTGTGGTTCAGCGCATAGGGCAGTCCCAGACCGAGGTGTATGCTGTGGTAGGTACCTGCCGGTGCGTGGAGCAGGCGGTTTTCGGGTCCGTGCGTCAGGTTGAACAGGTCGGCATCGAAGAGCTGGTTTGTGCCATTGGCACTTACCAGTTCCAACGGGGCCAGGTAGAATTTCAGCTCGCCCACTTGAATACGTTGGTCCCCGGCCGCCAGGTAGACCGAGTCCTTGCTGAAAGGCGCACCATTCCATACGGGCCGCACGGTGAGCTGCACCAGCCCCATGGGCGTGACGGAGCCCGGTGGCAGCGAAGGATCCTTACGGCACCCCGTTGCAAGCAGCAGCAGGGCGGCAACCAATAGGATAGGAAGGCGGAATTGCGGCATTGGGGCGTAATGGAATGGCACCGGGCGTGCTCCGTTGTTGCCGCACGAAGATACTGGCATGTGCTGCCGCGCCCGTGCGCACGGTACCTTCGGCCGTTACATGTTCACCGTGCTCCACAGCTCCGCCGGCGCCGGCAAAACGCATGCCTTGGTGAAGCATTACCTCCTGCTGGCCATGGAAAAGGGCGATCCCGCCGGGTATACCGGTGTGCTGGCCCTCACCTTCACCAACAAGGCCGCCGTGGAAATGCGGGAACGCGTGCTGCAGTACTTGGAGGCCTTGGCTTCCGGAAGCGTGCTGGAGGGCGCCAAGAAGGACCTGCGCGACACCTTGCTGAAGGAAGCCGGTCTCGGCGAGGATGCGCTGCAACGCTTGGCGCAAGCCATGCTGGGCCATATGTTGCATCATTGGTCGCAAGTGGCCATCAGCACCATCGATGCCTTCACCCGCCGGGTGGTAACGCCCTTTGCCCGCGACTTGCAGCTGGACCAGGAGCTGCGCATGACCACTGAGGAAGAGCGCTACCGCTCCATGGCCGTGGACCTGCTGCTGGAGGAGGCCGGCACCGATGCCGCCCTCACCCGCGTGCTGGTGGCCACCTGCGAGCAACTGCTCGAGGAGGAGAAAGCCTGGCAACCCGCCCAGCCCCTGCTTCAGCTCAGCAAGCAGCTCACCAAGGAAAATGCCTTGGAGCACCTGGCCGCGTTGCAGGAGGTCACCAGCGATCGGTTCCTGGAGGTGCACCTCCGCTTGCAACAGCGCACCGCTGCGTTCGCCGCGCGGATGCGCGCCCTGGGCCACGAAGCCCTCCGGTCCATCGCACAGGCAGGGCTTACGGCGCAGGACCTCGCCCATGGGAAGAATGGGATCATCAGCTACTTCAACAAACTTGCGGACTTCGACCAATGGTTCGAGTGCGGAAGCAACACCCGCAACGTGCTGGCCAGCGGCAAATGGCACCAAGGGAAAGCTTCGCCCGCGGCCATCGCCGCCATTGAGCGCCTGTCCCCGCAATGGCGCCGCACCATCGAAGAGGTGGAAGCCCTGCGCGACCAGGACATGCGCCAGTATTTCACCGGCCTGGCCATCCTGCGCGACCTGCTGCCCTTGGCCTCGCTCAACGCCATCGACCTGCGATTGGAAGCGCTCAAGCGCGAGGAAGGTGTTTCCTTCTTCAGCGACCTCACCCGCAAGGTGGTGCGCGTGGTGCAGCAGGAACCTGTGCCATTCCTCTACGAACGCTTGGGTGAACGCTACCGCCATTTCCTCGTGGACGAATTCCAGGACACCAGCCTGATGCAATGGCATGCCCTGCTGCCCTTGGTGGAGAACGGCCTGGCCACCGGCGGAAAGGTGCTGCTGGTGGGTGATGCCAAACAGGCCATTTACCGCTGGCGCAATGGCGAGGCCCGCCAGTTCAACGCGTTTCCCCGGGTGTTCCGCAAGGAGCTGCTGGTGCGCGGCCACGAGGTGGAACGCGCCCTGCAACAGGCCCATGTGCCCGTGGAGCCGCTCAACGGGAACTACCGCTCGGCCAAGGCCATCATCGCCTTCAACAACGAGGTGACAGAAGTGTTGAAACTGGGGCTTGGCGAGCAGGAACGCCGCATGTACGATGGGCACGGGCAGCTGGCCATGCGCGGGGCGGAAGGCTATGTGGAAGTGGCTTGCTACGAGGGGAAGCAAAGGCGCAACGGTGACGATCGGGCAGAAGACGACGACGACCCGGCACCCATGCAACTGTTGGTAAAAGCCGTGCAGGAAAGTTTGCACGACGGCTTCCTCCCCGGTGACATTGCCGTGCTGGTGCGCACCCGCGCGCAGGGCGCACGGGCCAGCCGCCAGTTGGCTATGCAGGGCTGGAGCGTGGTATCACCGGACGGGCTCACCTTGGGCAAGGCCGCGCAGGCCGTGGCCGTGGTGCACATCCTGGAATGGCTCCACCGGCCTACCGATGAACACGCCGCGTTGTCCGCGCAGTCCATCGCCTTGGTGCGGGCCGGGAGCGATCCGGTGGATCCCTTCGCCGGCGGTGCGCACCCGCGCAGCCTCATGCAGCAATGGCAGCGCCGGCATCCGCAGGTCCAGGGCAGCTTGCCCCTGGTGCCGTTGGTGGGCCGCATCGTGCAAGCCTTGGGTCGCGATCCCGCCACCGACGTGTTCCTCATGGCGCTGATCAACGAAGCACATGCCTTTGCCCAGACCGGCGGGGATGACCTGCCCGGTTTTTTGGAGCACTGGGACCGTGCCGGCAAGCACCGGCCCGTGGGCGGCAACCCCGGTGCGGACACCATCCAGGTAATGACCATCCACAAGGCCAAAGGCCTTCAATTCCCCGTGGTGATCATTCCCGAGGCGGGCAAGGCGCCCACTGGCCGGAAAGGGGAACGTACCTGGATCACGCCCGATCCACCCATCGAAGGTCTCCCTGTGGCGCTGGTGGCCCAAACCAACAACGTGCGCCTGCTGGGAATTCCCGAAGTGGAGGAGGAGCACATGCTCGGCTTATTGGACCAGCTCGATGTGCTCTACGTGGCGCTCACCCGGCCGGAACAACGCCTCTACCTCAGCGTGCCGGGCAACGACCCTGGCTTCCTGGCCAAAGGCTTGTGCGCCCACCTCGGTTTGGCGCCGGGCGGCCGATGGACCGCCGGTGACCGCAACCTGGCCCTGCGACAGGAACATGGCGGCGATGACCACGAAGCCGCCATGCTCACGCTTGCGGCCCACGGGGGCGGTGGCGGGCGCCAACCGGCCATTCGCATGGATGCACCCGAGGATTGGGACCCTGCCAACCCCGATCCCTTCCGCAGCCATGGCCAGGCCGTGCACGCCATCCTGGCCCGCGTGCGCACCGCAAGCGACCTGGAGGAGGCTATTGCGTGGGGAGCAGCCGCTTGGGGCCTTGCCGGGCACGAGCGGGAGGCCATGGCCCGCCACTTGGGCTTGTTGTTGCACAAGCCCGCCCTGCAGGCATTCTTCCGCCAGGGGTTGGAAGTACGCACGGAAACCACGCTGCTGGACGCGCTGGGCCATGCACACCGCCCCGACCGCGTGGTGCGTGAAGGCGGAACCTTCCGCGTGCTCGACATCAAGACCGGCGCTCCGGCCGAACGCCACAAGGAACAGGTGCAGGGCTATGTGCAGCTGCTGCGCGAAGTGGAAGGCGCACCGGTGGAAGGCTTTCTGCTCTACGTACGCAACGGTGACCTGGTGCCATGCTGAACCCGCCGCTGCGCCTCCACTGGTCCACCAAGCGCTTCGACGAACTGGACGTGCACCTGCTGCACCACCTCCTGCGGTTGCGCACCGACGTGTTCGTGGTGGAGCAACAGTGCGCCTATGCCGAGATCGATGGGCAGGACCTGCATGCGTTGCATGTACTGGGCCAACAGCCGGACGGGGCCTTGGTGGCCTATGCGCGCATCCTCCCACCGGACGCCGACGGACTGCCGCATGTGGGCCGTGTGGTGGTGGCCCGGGAGCTGCGCAACCAAGGCATGGGCAGCCGGTTGATGCAGGAGGTGCTTGCCGCGCTGCGCCACCACTACGGTTCGGCCCGCTCCGCACTCGCTGCGCAAGCCCACCTGCAGGCCTTCTACGAGCACTTGGGCTATGCGCCCGTTGGTAATCCCTATCCTTTGGATGGCATCCCGCACGTGGACATGGTGCGCAACGCGGAGTGAACGTTCACGGCGCTACCGGGCCGATGTTTCCACCGGGTCGCCGCTCCGATGTTTCCACAGGGTCACCGCCTCGGGACCCTGTGGAAACACCGTTCTTCATGGCAGTACTTCCCTCCCGCAGGCTCTCCCGCCTCGGGGACCCTGCGTCCATGCACAACCCGCCCAACATGCCCGTCCGTTCGCCTTCGATCTTCATGGCAGTACGATCAGTTTGCCGGTGTGCAGCGTTCCTTGTTCCTCTTGTACGCGCAGCAGGTAGGTGCCCGGCGCCAGCAGGCCAGCCTTTAGCGTGTGCGTAACCGTGCCCGCAGGCCACGGTTCTTGCCACACCACGCGCCCGCTGGCATCGTGGATGGAGAGCGTTCCCTTTTGTTGCGGCGTGCCCACCGAAAGCACCGTTTGCCCGGCACTGGGGTTGGGTGCTATTTGCAGCGGCTTCGCGCGTGCGCCGTGCTCACTTATGCCCACGTTAAGGCCGTACAATTTGCTCAAGAGCCGCTGGCTTGGGTCGTTCGTGGTGCCATCATCGTAGCCGCGGTAGGCGCCGTAGATGAAGTAGCCGCCATCCTGTGCGGGTTCAATGCCCAGTATGCCTTGGTACCA